>Ga0315282_10000352_pt1 | contig 92723 bp, 90 predicted proteins | sample YL17G07_20_MG_FD_203693 | JGI IMG/M metagenome (GOLD analysis project Ga0315282, IMG submission 203693) | Sediment microbial communities from Yellowstone Lake, YNP, Wyoming, USA - YL17G07_20 | ecosystem: Environmental > Aquatic > Freshwater > Lake > Sediment | place: USA: Wyoming | collected...
TGGAGCAGGAACCAATCAAACTGGAATTCTTGGAGGAAGCACTGGTTACTTAATAAGGATTGACCGAGATGGCAGAAGGGTATAGGATATGGCTAGATCGAATTTCCACCAGTTATGGGACGCAGCCTTCAAAAGATGATAAGTACGTTGGTGTTGAGGTGAGTTTCCAAGTAACAACAAATAGTACGATCGAACGCAAAGCAAACTCGGCTAAGGCTCGCTTCGAGCAGGTCAATAAGGCAGGCTATAAAAACGCCTATGTCGTGGATGGTGCCGGAAACTTAATGCAAAGGGTTAGCGCTACACGGACTTTATGCGATTATAGCCACTGCATTGTTGCCTTCTCTGAGCGTGAATTGGAAGTCCTCTGCAATTTTATAAAGGAATATCTAGAGGGTAAGGATTGTTGAACAGTCATACCGGAGACCAGAAATGACACATTGGTCAGAAAACGCTAGACGTCTCAACATAAGGTATAGCGTTATCAAAAGCAGTAACGAAGTAACTGATAAAACGAAGAGCTTCACCGATGTCTGCTTGATAGTACTACCAACCTCAGAAAAGCAAGACTCTAAGCTTCAGGGAATTGGTGAGCTGCTATCTAACCTGCCCATTAATCTTGGGCAGAATGCCACCTTGGTTGTTCTTGGTGAGGCAGTGGATCTTGTAGCAGTACACACTGCGTTGTCCTCATCTATGCGTTATCAACAATGGATAAGTATTAAACGCCGTTCATTAAAGGTCACTGACAGAGCAAGAATTTTGCCACTACATCATTTCGGAGCTTTGGTTTATACTAAGTATAACTCCTCTCTACGACACTTAAAGACAAGAATACCTTATACGTATTGCCCCTTATGCGACAAGACCACTAAAGACTATGGTGGGAAAAAGCACACCTATCATGAATATGGCACATTAATATCGGATGTATGGCGAGACATCACCTGTGATCCGGATGGAGACTTAACCGAGATAATAGTTAGATTCGCTGATCTACTTGGGATTCAATCATATCACGAACTAACTGTGCTCGATTGCAGGCAACTGGAACTAGAACGTAGGCCTATTTTATTAACGGAACATTCCACTAAGGAATCAGAAGTCATAAACCAACTGAATGATTCACAGACCAACCAACTGATCCTTGGCGATTGCCTAGAGAAGTTGCAGCAAATTCCAGATAATTCCGTAGATTTTGCTTTTGCTGACCCTCCCTACAATCTGGGAAAGCACTATACTGGATATGCCGACGATATGACAGTGACCCAGTATTTTGATTGGTGCGACAGGTGGATTGCTGAACTAGCGCGTGTTTTGCGCCCAGGGAGAACCTGCGCAGTTCTAAATATCCCTTTGTGGGCGATTCGTCATTTCCTATACATGGAGACTATCTTGACCTTTCAAAATTGGATTGTATGGGACGCTTTAGCTTTCCCTGTGCGTCTGATTATGCCGGCGCACTATGCCATCCTATGCTTTACCAAGGGTAGTCCACGCGCTCTTCCAGGATTAGTCGGTAATTCTCCGGTTCGGGATAGCCTGGGGTCAATCAACACTCGTAAGTTTTTGGAGCCATTAGCAGAAGGATTCTGTCTAAGAGCGGATTGCGTCAATATCCGCAAACAAAGGAATATTGATGACCGTGGAACTCTCACAGATTTATGGTGGGATATTCACAGATTGAAGCATAACACGAGACGGGTTGACCATCCCTGTCAATTGCCTCCCCTCTTGTTATATCGGCTTATTTCCCTTTTTACAGGACCAGGAGAAGTAGTACTTGATTGTTTTAACGGCGCTGGGACAACGACTTTAGCAGCTGCCCAACTTGGGAGGAAATATATTGGTATTGAGCTTTCCGAAAACTACCACAACATAGCGCTGGCGCGGCATATGGAAGTCCTAAATGGAATCGATCCTTTTAGAAAAGTTAATCGAGTTCTGACAGCCAAGAATAGTCCCGTGCCACGGATGCCGAAACAGAGATACATTGTTCATAAGAAAACTCTTCAATTGGAAGTCAAACGTATTGCAACCTTATTGGGAAGACTTCCAAAACGTGAAGAAGTCATACAGTACGGCAAATATCCGATAGAATACTACGATCAATATTTTGTCAGTTGGGGAGAAGTTTGCGCTGCTGCTCGTACCACCGGCATGTCTGAAAATCGGTTAGTCGTTCCAAGCCAAGAAGATTTGAGCCGGCCCCGTCTATTTGACTTGGAAGAGGTAGCCACGCAAATAAAGGAAATTAGTATTTTGTGACCCGCCAGTGTTAGGGCTTCCAACCTCAAGTATTTTCAGCCTTGCGTTGCACTTTTTAGCGGTTGTGACTCATATGTAACGAAACGATGGAATGTTCAATCGTTCGCCTGCATTGGTTACTATTTTACGGGCAGTGCCAACATAAAAGAATGAACCATTTCCGGGGAAAGGTCAAAGGTGAGTACTACTACATCAACAGTAAAAGGTGTCCTTTAAAATCAGACAGCTTACTTCACGATAATTTTCTTTGGAATCTCGATGCGTGTCTCATGGGAGAGATTGCCCTCGTCCTGGCGCAGGAAAATTACCAGGTCATAGGTGCCGGCATTATACAGTTTGCCCTCAGTTAGTGGCAGGGTTAGTTCTTCGGTATCACTCCCTTCGAGGGTCATAGTCACGGCAGGGGCACGGGCCACCCAGTTCGCATCAATTTTACCTGAGGGTTTCACCAGGCAGGATACGCTCCCTATGATGTCAGGGTCAGTTATTTCGCCAGTTTCATTATCAGTTACATTTACCGTGACAGTCGGCTGGTCTCCCACTTGGTAACTAACTTTATCAAGAGATATTGAGGTTATCTCTAAAGGTTTGGCCTGCTCTGCGGTGAGGTCATTCTGAACGGCGGCGATGCCGTTGACGATTTCTTCCATGTATATTTTTTCCGCCCCATGCCACAGGTGATTGGGGTTCTGCATTTGCTCCTTGTTGAATAGTGTTTTGGGTACCTGGTCCACCACGTGGACATATGTTTCATCGGTAAACTGGGACAAATATTTCTTCTCTGCCGCCAGGTGTTCCGAACGTAAGCCCGCGTTGACAGCTTCATCCCACTCGGGCTGCAAGGTAAAATAGAGCTGGAAATGATACTTCCGGGCCAGGCTGACCATGTACTTAATAGCATTTGTGGAATCTACACTGTAACAAAACTTATTAAAATAGAAACCCGGTGTATGAGTATTTATATCCATATCCACTTTGGGCTCAGCAGAACCCGCATAATAAATATGAGATGGAACTCTGGGGTTAATATTATAGGTAAGTATACCTTAACACCATGTATAGCCTCAAATCCGTGTAACCCAATAATCGCTCCAAAAGGGGGTGATTATTGTGGTTAGTCCAGAACTTTCGAAGGGTCTTTTCATATTGTTTCTTATTATATTTCTTGGAACAATATGGCTTACTATACTTTACAAGCTAAGAAAAATAGAGAGGATGTTATCGGGCAAGAAAAATAATACCGATACCGATGACAATAGTCCAGGCGGTGTCTGAAACAAGTTTTAACCAGAGAGGGTTTACGATGATAGAGATAATGACGATACCAACAATCCAAACAAACGCTAATAAAGCTATTCCTATACCCTTCATTGTGCTTGATTATAGAACGTTCACTGTTGATAGTCAACCATTGTCTAAGGTGGTATACTATGCGTAAAACTAAGCATAGGAGAAAGCCAATGACTACTGTAGCAGCAATGATATGCGCCGATGGTCTAGTCATGGGTTCTGATACAAAAGTAGTTGGTGGTGACATCAAATACTCACAAAACAAGATTGAGGTATTCCATATAGGTGAATCGCCTTTAATAATTGGGGGAGCAGGAAGCGCACGGCATTGTAGAGATGCAATAAAATGGATGCGTATGGATAATGTTGATGAGAAATTAGGTAGAAACAAATCCTTTGCCCATTTTTTAGATGCCGTTGTTGAACGTACTATGCCTGATTTTGTTGATGATTATAAATTGAAGTATGGAGAAGAGCCTGATTTAGAAATGATTATCGGATGCATAGATGAGGATGGGACACCTAGAATAGTCCAGCTTTATCCAGATGGAGATTATGACCATTTAGATAGTTATTGCGCTATAGGAAGTGGGGGTATATTTGGGGAAGTCTTATTCAGGAAACTCTATAAACCTGATATTACAATTCAAGAAGCTGAAAGGATAATTGCATATATAATTTGGGAAATTCAGGATATAGACAATAATAGCGGTGAAGACATGCAGTTGATTTGCATAGGTAAAAATAAGATATTGAGAAATGCTGACCACATTGATATAGAAGCCTATAAGCAAATGCCAAAAGCTATTTATCTTGCCTATAGCGAATTGAATAAAGAAATACAATCAGTCAACATAGAAGCCATAAAAGATGCGGTACAGAACTTAAACAAGGCATTAGGTATTGACCAAAGGAAAAGTAATGAAGCTAACAAGACAAGACATAGCAAGAGGGTATGAACCTGTATCCAATCTTGATACTAAAGTCATGGCGAGCCGTCAAGCCTTGACCAAGATGGGCTTTGCTATTTCAGAGATTGATAAGATGGATGTGGTGGCGAAAGAAAGAAAGTATTTCGTGGAAAGGTCAAGGGAACTTGCCAAGCTATCAAAGGGGAAAAAACCATTCCCAGACATTCTTTTCTTTGTGAATATATCACTTTCTTTTTTGTGTGATATTTGCGGGAATTCTGTATCTGTAGGAATGGCAGAATCTGCATCCATTGCGCAAGATGCGAAAATACCCTCCTATTGGGTATTATTACACTTTGAATCTGCTAAAAACAAGTCATTTATCGCCGTTCCTCCGGGGGTCGTTATAGACTATGAAAATGCGAAAGTCTATATGGTATGCGGAACTTGCCAACTTCTATTGGATTTAAGGTCTACCGAATCTGGGATATTGATTCACAACAAAGTTGAAAAAACAGGATACGGATTTGTAGATTTAGATAGAGTTGAGAAACTAATTAGTGAGCATAAGAAATAGGAGAATATTATGGCTGACCCAACAGAAGAACAAAAGCGTAGACTTGACCAGAAATTTGAACGTATAGAAAGACGCAGAAGGGCTATATCGAGTAGAAAAGGTGTATCTAAAGGAATCAGTAAAAAGGTGTTTCACTCTATTCTTGAACGAGCATCTCAACCTATTGAGAAGCCTGAATCCGATTCAGAACAACCTTAAACATGGGAGTATCATCTTTACGATGGTTGTATCGGAATGAATACTCATTAACGTAGGATTGGAGATATTGGGGACTAACGGAATGATAGACACCATCAATGCCACGCTTGACTAGCGACCAAAAACCCTCGATATTGTTCGTGTGGATATTCCCACGCACATATTCTTTGTCATGGTGTCTAATTCTAAGGTGCTTAAAACCGTACCTTGCCATGTGGTCATAGGTGGGGAACTCATCGGTATACAGGGTAGCGTTCCTATCAACCTTATTAACAGTAAAGGGAACGATGGTGTGGGACTTAACATCGTCAACCACCTGTGCTACTACCTTGCCTTGTCTTTGTGCAGCACCGATTACTATGGATTTACCAGAAGCACCCCTGCCACGCTTGCCTTGCTCTTTACCACCAACATAAGTCTCGTCAACCTCTACTTCACCAGTAAGATGTATAAAATTCTCATTCAGAAGCATACGAACTTGTTTGAACATTCTCCATGCTGTCTTATAGGTAACACCAGTCTCACGTTGGATTTGTTTAGCGGATATGCCACACCTTGTAGAAGACATGCGATAGATAACCTGAAACCATATTCTAAGAGGGGTAGCGGACTTGTGGAATATCGTTCCAGCGATAGGGAATACCTGATGTCCGCAGTTATCACACTCATAGCAAGAACGACTAACAACCTTATGGTGCTTTGTTACCTTGTTGCACTTGGGGCAAGTGATTCCTTGCGGATAGCGATGGTTCTTAATCCATTCCAAGCAAGCATCATCGTTGGGAAACTCATGGTCGAAATCTTTAGTAGTGTATTTATTCATTTCAGTACCTCACTTACACTACTATTATATACTATAAACTACATGTTGTCAAGGGATAATTGCCATATTATAATTAAATAAGTCCCAGACCTTGAGAAGACGCTCCCATAAAATGTCAGCGTCAGAATACAACACACCGTATTTATCAAAAAATAGCTGTCGAATTTCACCCTTTTTCCAAGCTGGTGCTACCCCATAGTCATCCCAATAATCCCAGGTAAGAAGAGGATTCGCCATGAACTCAATACTATGTATAGCGCCATAACCAACTGAAGTACGTGTCACTACAACATCCTTAGGTACGCCAAATTCGCTTATGTAGGCTGAAAGCATCCAGGCATCCGTTAAAATTGATGTTGGTGCCATATTTCCTAAATTAATAACATCTCCGCCTAAACGGTCAGCCACTGGGCCCGTTGTTAGATTATATTGACAGCCAGAATCCCTCAGTAATAAGATATCGACCGGTTTATCCAACTTTTGAATTCCGAGCCATGTCCGCATAACGATAGGTTGTGATACGGAAGATATGGCCTGCGCCTGAATGTATTTATAACCGGCCAAATCAAATGCCAATGCAAAAATAATCGCCACAATAAAAGAAATGATAATCCCAGTTTTTTTGGAATGTTTTTTAGCTGATTCAATTGCTGATTCGCATAGCGACTGGAAAGAACTAACAAGTAGAAACCATAGATTTTCTCAAAGTCCTTCCGTTCTCGTTTTACCGGCACCATCGGGGACTACCTTTAGCTTCGAACTAGCCACTTTTTAGTTTTACTGGTGATATTTAAGAATTTCCATTAGTCTTTTGAGAAACTATAAATAACTATATGTAGTATATTTTTATTTAACTATTACATTGGATTGTTGACAAATCGTCTACAATATGTTAAACTGTTACAAATGAAAACTAGTTCCGTTCCAGCAGTGCAATTGAAAAGGACGCGAGGACAAGTGCAGATGATCTCACTTAATGACTCTTTCCTGTCTAATTATCTATCCATACAAGTCAAGCACTTGAGCGACCCATTGAGCTTATATTCATCACTCACAAACCAAGATGCTTCTGCCCCATCGTTTCCATACCTATTGAATAACTCCACCCCCAATCCTCTGTATACGTACACACAAAAGCGGCAGAGAGACCACGGAATTCACGGGGCTCGGACGGCGGCGGCCGGCTGTTTCCTTCTTGATTGTGTAGTTAGCCCACGTAGTAGTACCAGACTACTCGGTTGGTGCACAAAACAGTATCAGGCAGCCTACTCCTCCTTAAAATGGACTGAAGAGACGACGAAAGAATGCTGGTTATTGGCTGGTGGCTTTCATGATAGGGGTTATGTCTGCTCTACTTACATGGCAAACCTCAATGATGCAAGCCGCACTGACAAAGACTATGAAGACTTATTACACATGTACTCAATTCTTGCGAAGGAGTACCCCTTCTATCTTCCTGTTGGGTGGTTTGAAGCCATTGCAAATGGTGTCAAGCAAAACAGACGTAGAGCTGCAGTGCAAATAATGCGGAAGCTTCTGTTGGATTCCATAAAGCGTCTTTTCCCCGAGGTTACGGACAATCGTGGTTCGATTGCGCAACTTTTCACCAGGGTAAAGAGTGAACACAGTCTCGTGTTCGACCACGGCCTATGCCAACTAGCCCTTATTTGTGAGTCGATGAAAAACAATGACATTTTCCCTATTAAGATTAGAGCTCTGACCCCGACTCAGGCCATTTTGCGAGAAGCTGCCCGTGCCGCTGCGTACCATAATCTTGTCGCACCCGCCACCTTTTTACCTTATCCTTTTGTGGCTGTACTACGTCTGGCTGATGAACTGCAAGAATGGGATCGCGTCTGCTGGGTTTCATCATCGGTAGCTAGGAGCGAGATTCAACAGGTTATGCTGGGGCCTTTCACGGGCAGGGATGGTAGTTATGAATATCCACACACTTTAGTGATAAAGTTCATAGTAGCCGATGAGGACATCACTTCCAAAACAGGATTCGACTTGCACAAATTCCATAGGAGTAAAAAGGAAGCGCTTGACCTGCTGGAATTTCCCGATATTCCGGACTTTAACCCAAAGGCATTGGAAATAGGGACTAGGCCGACAGAACTGAGAGGGGCGATATGAGAAACAGATTCCTTAAACAAGAAAGCATCGACTTCATCATTAACCAGCTTCAAGATAATCCACGCGGATTGAGGGAGCAAGCGAGGTTGGCCGGGCTCGATTCCGCTTATCTTTGGAGAATCCTAAGGCGCAAAGTTGTCCCTTCTCCTTATGCCCTTGATAGACTTGTCAAGGTGCTGAAATTGAGCCCTAGCGATGTTCTCCGAGGTAGTGGTAGATTGAATTCCGAAGACGCCGTAATCTCCACTGAGGAAGCGGAGACGCTTAAGCAAATTGCTGAAGCTCAGGTGCTTGATGACGACGGCATAAGTGTTCTCCGTGGTATTCTTGAGCGTGTCTATGGGAAAGACCCAAGAATCCGTGTGCTTCCTGGGACTCCATCATGGGCGATAGAAACAATAGCAGCTTGGTTTCTCTCTACGTTTGAACAGATGAATAGTCCTGTTGCCCCTCCTATTCAAATTGAAGATTTGGTTGAATTTTCTGGGCTGAGTCTGATTATGGATGACATAGCCTTTCTCGGAGTTCATGAAGAAGCTGAGGTCAATATGCATGAAGGGTATATACTCACTAGACGATTGGTTAACAATATTGGTCGCCAACATTTTTCAATAGCTCATGAACTTGGACATTTCATACTATGTCATATTGACAAGGAAGGGCAAAGCACTGGGGAAAGAAACTGTAAGGAGCGTGACGCTAATAGATTCGCCGCGGCAATCTTGATGCCGCCTAAGCTAGTTCAACAGCAAATAGCCTTGAGAAGATGCGATATTTTGAATCCGGTCGACCGCTATCAGTTAGCACGAGATTTTGAAGTCTCTGTAGCCGCCATGGAGAACGCCTTGCTTTCGATGAGAATTGTTGACAAAGGGAATCTCAGAGACTCTAGACTGTCAGTACGTTGGCGAGCCTCAGGAGCCTTAACTTATTATGGGAGGTAAATAACTGCTGTGCGTTTTGGGGAAGTCTTGAATACTGACTTGGTCGAAGAGAATGGTTCGCTCTATATCCGTCGGCTGATTGTGGACATAGATGATCACACTTTCACGCTAGCACAGAGATATTGGTATCAATGGGTCAGATTTGCGAACCCTTCTTATAAAACAGAAAAGGCACGAAACGAAGAGGCACCGACATGGGAAAGCGCATGACAAAAAATTTGAGCTTGGTTCCGGAACTAAGCAAGAACGCACTCCGCCTTCTAGAAAAGCGATATCTAGCAAGAGACGCTGATGGCTGTCCTCTCGAGGGTCCTAGAGAAATGCTCCGCAGGGTGGCAAGGAATATAGCATCAGTGGAGACCGTATTTCATCCAGGTGCTGATGTCGAATTTTGGGAGCGTAAGTTTTATAGGATTATGTCGAACCTTGAGTTCCTGCCGAACTCTCCTACCCTTATGAATGCAGGAAGAGAACTTCAACAATTGGCAGCATGTTTTGTTCTGCCAGTCGAAGACTCAATAGACTCCATTTTTGAGGCGGTGAAAAATACAGCCAAGATACACCAATCGGGTGGTGGAACCGGGTTTTCATTAAGTGAACTCCGACCAGAGGGAGACATTGTCGGCACAACCCGCGGAATCGCATCAGGCCCGGTTTCATTCATGAGGATTTTTGATTTATCCACTGAAGTAATTCGACAGGGCGGAATGCGACGCGGAGCCAACATGGGGGTCCTCAATGTGACACATCCTGACATCGTTAGATTCATTACAGCCAAAAAGGAGAAGGGAGCATTTCACAATTTCAATCTCTCCGTTGGTGTAACTGATGAATTCATAGAGAAAGTAAAAAAAAGGTTAGGCTACAAACTAATAAATCCTCGGGACGGGAAGGTAGCAATAGAGGTCAACGCTGGAGAGATTTTCGATTTGATTGTGAATACAGCTTGGGAAACTGGTGATCCTGGCCTTTTGTTTATTGACAGGTTGAACGAAACTAATCCCACTCCACAATTAGGACGGGTTGAGGCAACGAACCCTTGTGGTGAAGCGGTTTTGCTTCCTTTTGAAAGCTGTAACTTGGGTTCTATCAATCTTGTGAAAATGCTACGTTATAAAGGCGATGATATATTTAAAATACATTGGGACAAAATAGCAGCGACTGTAAGAGTAGCAGTTAGATTTCTTGACAATGTGATTGAGGCCAACCGGTACCCTCTGCCGGAAATCGAGAGAGCAACCCGAGCAACACGGAAAATAGGTCTCGGAGTAATGGGATTCGCTGACATGCTTATACGCCTAGGAGTTGCTTACGACTCGCAGGAAGGAATTAGGATAGCAGAAGAGCTAATGAGTTACATAAATAAAGTGGCGTTAGATGCCTCCGTAGGCTTGGCAAAAGAACGAGGGCCCTTTCCGTCTTACAAGGGGAGCACTTTCGAAGCAAATGGAAGCTCCATTCCTAGGAATGCTACACGGACGACTATTGCTCCCACGGGGAGTTTGAGTATAATAGCTGATTGTTCATCTGGGATTGAACCATTGTTTGCTCTGTCCTATATCCGCAATATTCTGGAGAAAGAAGCACTTCGTGAAACAAATGCCTATTTTCAAGAAGTGGCCAAGAAAGAGGGCTTCTATTCTTCTGAGCTTGATATTCAGCTTAGCAAGGGAAAGCATTTGCGAGAAATACCTGGTATTCCAGAAAGGATTAAGTGTCTTTTTGTTACTGCTCACGATATCAGCCCGGAATGGCATGTTCGCATGCAAGCATCCTTTCAAAAATATACCGACAATGCAGTGTCAAAAACAGTCAATCTGCCACATTACGCTTCCCCTTCAGACGTTGCTAAAGTCTTTCTTTTGGCTTATCAATTAGGATGCAAAGGTATTACTGTGTATAGAAATTTAACACGAAACGGACAGCCTCTTGCTATAGCCTGCGGCAATGGTGCTAAGTCATGTCCATATGAGTAGAGCAGAAAGGAAGTAACTCTTTCTCTGGAAGGAACTAGTTGATGGACTACTCTGCAACTTCTCAATCTTCTTAAAACGGTTCCATTGCATTAGCAGCAGTCCACTATGTTATAATATCAACTGCCTGAAATGTTATGATGTTCAAAAATTGAAAGTTTCAAGGGAGAAAGATATGAAATGCCCTCGATGTGGTTTCAAAGACACAAATGTTAGAGACTCCCGCCAGCATAATGATACTGTTGTCAGGAGAAGGGAGTGCCCAAAGTGCCACTATACTTTCAGAACTCAAGAGCAATGGGAAAGATCCCAGGCTCTGGTCAGAAAATCTAAGGGAGAGCTTGAAAACTATAGTCGTGAGAAGCTATTTAGGTCAATCAGGTTAGCCACAAAATATTTGCCGCTCCAAGATACGGATGTTGACCAGATGGTTAACGAGATTGAATCCCGACTCTTTGAGAACAAGCCGGAGGAGATTAAAAGCAGGGTTATTGGGGAGACTGTGCTTGATGTTCTCAAAGAAAAGGATTTCATAGCATACACCAGATTTCGTATAACATTTGAGAGACCTACGAGTGAGAGAGAACTAATCAGGGAATTGCAAGAAATCGTCGATGAGCTAAAGGAAAGGTTAGGCAATAATAGAAGTACTAAAGCCGTATGATAGTCAGCTGACCAGCGTGCTTTTCCACGCTGGCTTGTTATGGTCGGCTTGGTTGGTTGTCTCGGGTTAGCATTTTCTCTGGTGCCTAAAGAGATTGCCATTGGTCTGGCAATTCTTATCGCCGGAGTCATCTTTCGCATGATTTGGTTGAGAATTAACGGACGAACCAGGAGACAACCATAGACAGCCGACTTTAGTTCAAATGTAGATAGGTTATGGTATGCATCTTTTAGTAACCCAGGGAAAGGTCATAGAGAATACTCTGTCTGGAGAAAACCCTGGCATTGCCAGATTGGTTGGTTCTAAGTATCGTCCCCTTGTATGGGTGCTAAGGTGAAGCTGTTTCACAAGGCACATTGATTGTGGATAGTAAATCTTACGATTCTTATTCGGATGTTTCCGTGCGTAAGGATCACGTCACGAAATAGTAGATTGGGATTCCTAGGTCAGCGCCTTAATGACATGCATTTTAATCTTTCATTGCACAATGTAGCGTTTTGTTACCTTTTCCCCGTCTCTGTGTGAAATATCGGAAAATGTCGCAAAACGGTTAATGTGTCCAGCTACGGCTTTGTCGCTTCGGCAGATATAAGCCAGTTGTCGTTTGTCGTAATCAGTTTGATATTTTTGGCTATGGAGCATGGAGCGGAGGAAAATGTTATCATAGTTCTGCGAGCACTGAGCGCTCCGGCATACTTTCAGTAGAGAAGGTTACCCCCTGGCGTGTAATCCTCTAGTCGGAATGTCTCACGATACGTCTTCACCTCGGCAGCTAAGTGGGACAGCCTGCTATGAAGTCCTCCTCTGACACGTAATATAGAGTTATGCCATCCTGAAACTTGTGCCGGCATCGCGACGGTATGGGCATTCTGCCTCTACCAACTTTATAGTGGTATTCTGCTAACATCCCACCTACCTCGGCGAACCACCGCACCGGGCTTAATTTTGCCCCGGCGGACAGCTACTGTGCTCTTGGCTGTCCTCTCTTGAGGGTAAAGATTATAAGCTTCCGCTTTCTCTTATTGTACCAAAATATTTCTAGGCGTGCCCAAGAGTTTCGACCTGCCACTGCCGTACTAAGCGGGACAATGTTCGCGCTTAATTACACGGCTTCATAACACGATCGATTTGCATGACAGCCTTTCGTACGGTGTCCTCGCAGTAGTCGAATTCCCGACTAGAGAAAACCCCGATGCTGGCCAGATCATCTGCCAGAGCGTGGAGGTAGTTCCGCTCATCCACTTTCCTGCCGGGCTAATCCTGAAAGGACGGTCTGGTTAGCTTGGGTTTTGGCGACATTTTGGCGACAAACTAAAAGGGACAGGATGTCACCAAAAAGCACTTTAGCTTCAAAACGGGTTTTTGGCAACTGACACAAAGGTTCTATTTTGTATCTAACGGACCTATCGGCATACCTAGCCTAGAATTATGAGATGCCTGATTATTATATCGATAACGGGAAAGTTTTGCCTTGGATTGGCTTCATGCCATGGCATCCGGGAATTATGGCGACGCAGGGTAACGCTCCCGCACCTGCGCGGGCTACGCCAGTCCCTGTTCCCCGGCAAACCGCGCTGCAGTACGCTCTCTAGCCTCAACCCTATGCCTGGTTTCATACAGAGGATATCATAAACAGGCGCGGCGTGGGCGGCGGTCATTAGTCTCTTCTCGCCGTCTGGAGTTAAGGGTAGCCAGTAGGGAAAATCAGTTTATTCCTGTACTGGCTACCCCCCGTAATTATGGAGGTTTAAGATGCCATCAGTAGTTACTGAAATGTCTGTAGCCGGGGGTACCCGAACCCTCGTCGCGGAAAAGCTGATATCGAAGGTCAAGCCCTCGGCGATATTCACTGATAACGAGCTTGGGGCTGCCGACGCCGACCTGGTATTCAACGATGTCTTTACCCCCTCAGTCACAAACGCAGTGCCGGTCCCGGTGCTGCAGACAATACCGCGGTTGCATATCAATGTCGCCAAGGGGGACTGCCACTCGACGGAGGACTTCATAAAAGACATCGAATTCCTCGGCCTCGTGCAGGTAGTGGTGAACAGCAACGTGGCGCTGCCCAACTGCTTCGTGACGATGGTCTTTAGTCAGAACTAGTTGAAACCGCATGGGGTTGCCAACTCTCCATGTGTTTCATATGCTTCTCCTCAAGTGCCGTCAACACTTGGGGAGCCTGCAAATAAAGGGCCGGGTAGTCCGGCCCTTTTCTTTTGATTAATAAATGGTAGAGTTACAAATGATATCTTGACAAACCCTGTTTTTTGTGCTATTGTCAGCTCGAGGTGATATACATGGAGATGGAATTACTCTGCCCCGAATGCTTAAGCTATAGGCTGATTAAAGTGGGCCATTGTTGGAGCGGTAAGAAGTTGCGCCAAGAATATCGATGCAAAAACTGCGGTAGGCTCACTATCAAGCCCATTGACCCGAATAACCTGGAGAGCAAGCGGCTAGAGTTGAGTTCAGCCTAAAAAAGAGGAAACCAACTCGGGGGAGCTGGTTTAGAGGGAGTAAAATGGACACTGCTACCCAAAGTCTAACTGGTATTTCAACCAATGTCAAGCCTGCTGCTATCTGGGCACGGGTATCCACCCACAACCAAGCCGAAACCTCACTACCTAGCCAGGTGTCGAGATGCAAAGAGAAGCTGAAGCAGTCCGGCTTCTCTGTTATCCACATTCTGCAGACCGACTGGTCTAGCTTAGACCTGTTCTCCTGCCCTGAGTTCCAGCAATTGAGAGCGCTTATCAAGAGGAAAGAGATAAAGGCTCTCGGTATTCTGGAGAGGGACCGGCTTGAAGCCAAAGGTCTCCAGCGTCTTATTTTTCTCTCAGAGTTAAAGGAATCCGGTATTGAGCTGCTAGTCTGTCAGGGACCACCGCTGATAGATGGTCCCGAGGGACAAATTGTTGAGCTGGCCTTGGCGATTGGTAAAGAGCGTCAGGTTTTGAGGGCTAGGCAGGGCAGCCGGGATGGTTTGCATGACCGGGCTATCAAATATCACAAGCCTGTCACATTTCATAGAGTGTATGGCTATACCTGGGATAAAGCGAATCTGAAACTAATCCCGGATGATAACTATGTGAACGCCAAATTAATATTCCAGCTGTTGCTTGAAGGCAAGGGGTACACAAAGGTAATCCGGGAACTTGCGCAGCGCGGCATTCCGAGCCCGAGCGGTATGGCGGAGTGGACAAAAACGGCGATTTCTTCAATAGTCCACAACCCGATATATGCCGGCCGCTACTTTGCCTTAAAAAAAGTAGCGGTTGAACCGAAAAAACGGAAAACAAATAGCTACGGCAACTCGAGCGTGAAACAGTTACCGCTCGAACAGGCGCATTACATGCCCGAGATTGAGGTAATTGACCCGCCTATCACGTGGCAGCAGAGAGAGTTGCTTTTAAATCAGGTTGAAGTCCATCAAAAACTGGCTAGGCGTAATGCGAAGCGAGATTACCTGCTCCGTGGATTAATCCACTGTCAGGAACACAGGGGAAAGAACGGCGATCCCCGGAGGTTCCATGGACAGCCTCACGGTAAAAGCTACCGATATACGTGCCCTGTGGGTGGTTGCAAGAGGGCTTTCCTCAGCGGACCAAGCACGGATGAGCAGGCTAAACTCTTCACGCGCATCCTCTTATCAATGAAGGGTAAAGAGTTGCGCGACTTTCTGGGCAGCAAGAGCGAATACACCGAAAAATCGCTGCTGGGTGAGATGAACAGCCTTGACTTAAAGATGAACCGGCTTATCAGCAAGCAAGCGAAATTAGAGGATGGTTTCCTCTCAGGCCAGATTCCCGAAGATGTTCACACCCGCTTAGTGGAGCAATATAGGACTGAGAGGGAGTGGATCGCTAAAACGAAGAGTCTCATGTTGGATCGCTTCAATGAGGTTAAAAATCTTGAAGGCGCTGTAAGAAGCGTTGGAGAACTACACAAGAAACTCTGGGGTAGAATTAACAACCTTTCCGATACTGAGTGGCGGCAACTGCTCGAAACTCTGGACTTCCGCCTTCTCGTGAACTTAGACAACGCCGCGAAAGAAATGCCTGTGGGATTTTACGCCAACGTCGATAAAGCTCACCTCCGGGACATAGTATTCATATTTGGGTTTAACATCCCTGGGCGCGGCTGATGGTGACGACCTTGTCCTCGAGGGGCTGGCGGAGCACTTCCAGCAATGAGTGTCCGAACTCGGGGAGTTCATCGAGGAAAAGGACGCCCCGGTGACTCAGGCTTATCTCACCCGGTTTCGGAAAGTGTCCTCCGCCCACCAGACCGGCATTGGAAATAGTGTAGTGGGGAGAGCGGAAGGGACGCTGCCTGACCATGGGCGTATCCGAGGGAAGCAGGCCGCTGACACTGTAAATCTTGGTGACCTCTAGGGCTTCTTCGTTGGTCATCGGCGGCAGTATCGAAGGCAAAGCGCGGGCGAGCAGTGTCTTACCGCTGCCCGGCGGCCCGCACATTATCATGTTATGCCCTCCGGCGGCGGCTACCTCCAGGGCGCGTTTGACGTGTTCCTGTCCCTTGATATCGGCCAGGTCGGTACTGGCTGTCAATAGTGTTGTCTTAGCTGATACAGCTTCTGCTTTAAACTCCGGGGCAGAAATATCTCCACGCAAAAAACTGACAAGCTGGGCTAACGAAGCTACAGGGATGATTTTCACGCCTTCTATCAGGGAAGCCTCTTTAGCGTCTACTTCAGGCACGATAACGTTGGGTATGCCTTCATCGTGGGCGAGGGCCACCAGCGGCAGGACGCCGTTAGTGTGGCGCAGACTGCCATCGAGAGACAGTTCGCCCAGGAACATGGTATCGAAGGTATCGGCGCTGACCTGCTCGGAGCTTAAGAGGATGCCGACGGCGATGGGCAGGTCATAGGCGGGCCCGGCTTTCTTGAGGTCGGCCGGCGCCAGGTTCACCACGATGCGTCTCATGGGGAAAGTACCGCCGGAGTTGCGTATAGCGGCGCGGACGCGTTCCTTGGCTTCCTGGACGGCGGTATCCGGCAGGCCGACGATAGCAAAAAAGGGAAGGCCGGACGAAATATCTACTTCCACTTCAACTATCGCCCCGTCCAGCCCCACGATAGCGCCGCTTCTTACTTTAGCTAACATAAGATGTGTTACCTTTCAGCCACACATTGTAGCTTAAAGGGTGGGGGGAAGGCAAAGGCCCACTGTCATTGCGAGTCCTTCCGCCGAAGGACGTGGCAATCTCCAAGTCGAATTTGTGGGATTGCTTCGTCGCTGTGCTCCTCGCAATGACAACAAGGTTTTTAAAGGGAGGAGTTGTCAGTTTACAGTTATCAGTTGAAGGTGGGGGAAAGGGGGGAGGTCAGTTTGTGGAAAGTGCTTCGTTTTTCATGAAATGGGCAGATTGGACTCAAACCAGAGGCATGGTAAGTTAGACCTCTATTTTTACCAGTTCTTCCTCATCCTTCGGCTCGATGGGTGTATTAAGTATATCTTCTGCCCCGATTTTTAACGACTCGATAAGCTTTTTCCTGGTTTTTTCCTGCGCGTTTACACCCGGTAAGTCCACCAGCCACCCTATCCACCAATCGCCGCTTTTTTTAATCACCGCTCTATACTGCATAATGGGTTTTTCCCTTTTCGTAATTTCATTATAATACCTACTGTTATATGAATGCTACACCCCTTTTTCACCGACGGAGAGGGGTTAGAGGGAGAGGTTAAATCCGCAGGGGGAGAAAAGAAAGACGGGCTTGACGACCCCCTAAAAAAGATGTCCCCCTTTCGAAAAGGGGGACTAAGGGGGATTTTGCCCTGAATTCCTATCCCTTCGCCAGTACTTCCTTAACCTTCTTAGCATACTCTTCGCTCTCTTTATCCCCGGTGATGATTTGAATCTGGTCGGCGGACTTAACGCCCAGCCCCAATTCCGCCGCCCGTTTAATCTGGTCCTGCTCGAAGATTTTCCCTTTACTTACCTCGGGGGTTGTTCCTAATAAACGCAGTATCGCCACGCCCACGGCGTCGATAGCCACCCGGTCGCTGCCGGCCAGCAAGACATTAGCCTTGACGCGGGTGCCGACATGAGGGCCGCCGTCCACAAAAGCCTCGACCCCGTCCAGCACGACAAGGTCGGGGGAATAGGCGGTGTTAATCTCGGCAATCATCTGGCGCTGGTAGGGTGAGCTGTGCAGCTCGTTCATGTAAGGGTACTGGTCTCCTCCTGCCGGCCCCAGTCCCGGCGGTACCATGCCCACGGCGCACTTCATCGACAGCGTAAAGTGGCCGCCGAACTGGTGCGTCTTGAGACAGCAGGTCACCACGATGGACTCTGCTTCCCGGTAAATCTTCGGAAAGAGGAAGCCGTTCTTCCAGTGGCTGTCTTTAGGTTTGACCAAGACCCACCCGTCTTTGTCCATCTCCTGAAGGTTGACGATATCGAAGCCAAGCTCCTTGGCCATATTAAATATGCCCTTTTTCTCCATGATGCCCCGGGTGGTATCCCCGGGCCCGCTCCGTTCCGCCAGGGTGATTTTCTTGGCTCCCATCTCTTTGAGGGTCAGAATCAGCGAATGCAGGGTATCGTAGTGGGTGGAGCCGGGGGCGGGGTCGGCGGTATTGAAATTGGGCTTAAGAACGACGGCCTTCCCCTTCACGGGTTTGGACTTGAGTAAGCTGACAGCTTTACGGGTGCCTTCGGTTCTGTCCGAGGTACGCACCAGGCTGATTTTAGTCATCGTTGTCTCCTCTTTCTCCAGTCAGGATGGTATGAATCAGGAGAGTTAAGACGGTTATCTTGGGGGCGTAATCCGTTTAAAGACTATCCTTTTTCCGGGATTTAACCTCTCCATAAACAATTTTAAGTCTTTTAATTCTTTTCTGCACCTTTGCCCACGACGGCGTGATGAGGAAGCTCTCTTCCATATCGTCCACCATCCTGGCGAATTTGGTTAAAGGGGCAGAGAAGGTGAAAGTGTTTTGTGGCACGAACGGACGCGCCGAGACATCGAACATGCCGATGACCGCCCTGGGACTTTCGGATTTAGTCTCCATGTAAGGGTACTGCACGATGCTGGCGCAGCCAGAACCGAACGGGGCGATTACCATGTTCTGCTCCGTTTCATCGAAGCTGGCCAGCGTAAAAAGACCGGAGAGAACATCCGGCTCGGCGAAGAAAATAACAACCTCCGGGCGGTCGTCTTCATCGAGTTTATCCCATCTCTTAAAGACGATGTACCGGCCGGGAGCTTTCATTACGGGTGCATGCTTTTTCATGTACTCTTTTACCATCTCCGGCGACTTCTTATAGCGTTCGCCTTCCATCTTGCCGGGAATACCGCAGGAGAGGAAATACTCGAAGTCCGGCATGAGATTTTCTGCAAACCCCAGGTATCTTTTACCACCGGAGCAGCCGACGCTATCGACATCGAAAGCGAGGGACTGCCCGCTCCGCACTTTAACCAGTGCCCCGATGATACACCGCGGCACCGAACCCGGTTTGACCGACTCGGCGTGTCCTTCTTCATCGGTATAGTAGAACGTGAAGGGCAGTTCGGCGTCGTTAAAGTATTTCTTCCAGAGCGTCAGGAATTTCTCTTTGAAAGCTGTGTCCATTTTTACCCTCCTTTATCTTTATTCAGCCTCTTATCGTAAAAAATTAGCTCGTAAGGGCCGACTTTCCCACGATGTGTCTCGATAAAACCATGCTTCTCGAAGAGACGCCGGGCAGGCATGTTACTGGCAACAGTATCGAGGCAGAGTTCAACATAACCCAATTCCGCAGCTATTTCCATGAGCTTTAATAAAATCGTCTGGCCGTAGCCCTGCCGCTGGCGGTCCCGGCGGACTCTGATGCGCTTGATTTCCCCGCGCTTGGCCGATACTTTTCTAATAGCTCCTATGGCGACGATTTCATCACCCTGGATGCTAATCAGGAAATCGCCGCGATTGTTGATGTATACACCTTCGATGTTATCGAGGTCGTTATCGTAGTAAGGGTCTGCCGCAGCGCCGAATTGTGCCAGTCCGGCGTAGTGTAGTTCTTTGACGGCTTCGTTATCCTGTGCTTGATAACGGCGAATCTTAAGCATTTTCCCCTCAAAAGAAAACAGCGGGCACACACCAATTCAATAATAGCAAAAAGCAGGGGTAAGGTCTAACTTCTAATTAGCAGACGATTTTTCGCTCCTCTGACGACAACTTAATATATTGCTCCGATTGAATTAAAGGCCATATTGTGTTTAAATAAGAGCAACTAATAATGTCTCAGAAAATAAAGGAAGGAGATAAAAAATGGCTAAAGGAAAATATGACAAGTATTTCTTAAAAGAACCATGGGGAGTAGTTCACCCGGGGACTCCTCCTGATGCGCCGGTATATATAGGGCTCGGGCAGAAGGCTCCCGTAGAAGGGTGGGATGAGCCGCTTACACAGGTCCTGCGCCCCATTTATCGAGCCTTTAAAATGATACCTGAAGGGCATAGACATTCCGTTGCCGAAATCCTGTATTTTATTGGTGGCGACCCGATGAATTTTAAAGAATTCGGGGCTGAGGTCGAGTTTACGATGGGTGAGGGTGAGGAAGCAGAAACACACATCATCACTAACACCACATGGGTGTATGTCCCGGGGAATCTGCTGCATTGTCCTCTCAATTTTAAGAGGGTGGATAAACCGATTATGTTCGGGCATATTATGTTTGCACCCACTTTTGACTCAACCATAGTAGGCAAAAACCCTTTAAAGCGGTGATACATGATATAGCAGGCACAAAATAAGAGCAATTTGCCAAGAGCTTATCTTTTAAAATACGGAGCTGGCTATATCAGGCAGTTAAATGTTGAGACGCGTTAACGGCTACTTTTTGCGTTTATATTCCGGAAAGAAGAACAAATCATGGAAAAGGATAGGCTTTCTGGGGTTATTAATCTTCTAGAAATTATATACCATCAGGGGTGTGTTTGTCTTGTTTTATCTTGAGGAGGCCTGGCCCTGGTATCTGGCTTTCGTTTCCTCGAATAGTTTATAGCCTTCGGCTATCATCTCTCTAATGGGGAGTCGGAAGGGGCACCTTGCCTCGCATTCGCCGCACTGGGTGCAACTGGCGGCTTTTGCCATGGCGTCGGGGATAAACCCGCCCTTCAAGTACCAGTCCGGCGGCAGGCGTTTGACGAACGTGGGGAATGTCATAATCATGGATATGGGTATTTGCTGGGAACACGGCTGGCAATAGTCGCAGCGGCGGCAGAACCGGGTGCCCAGTTCTTTTGTCATCTGCTGCATCTTTTTCCGTTCGGCGGCGGTCATTTTGTGCGACCCGTTATATATCTGGACGATTTCTTCAATCTCCTGCACCTTCTGGATGCCGGGGATGATGACGATATCCGGGAACTGGAAGAGGTATTTAAAAGCGACGGCGGCGTTTTCCAGCATGCCTCCGGCCATCGGCTTCATGACGATGAAACCCATGTTATGTTCCCGGCACAGGGGTAAAAGCTCATCGGCGGGTTCACTGGTGATGAAGTTGAAAGGGAACATAATAGTCTCGAAGCGGCCTGTTTTCACCATAGCTTTAGCCATGTCCATCTGGTGCGATGTAATGCCGATGTGCCGGATTTTCCCGGCTTTTTTCGCTTTTTCGAAGACCTTATAAAGGCCGTTTTCGGGGTCGAGGATTTTTTCCAGTGTCGGCTTGTCGTTGACACCATGGAACTGGTACAGGTCGATATAGTCGGTGCCGAGTCGTTTAAGGCTGAGTTCCAGGGTCTTTTCTATTTCTTCGCCGGTGCGGGCACCGGACTTGGTGGCGATAAAAACGTCCTGGCGGTGTCCCTTTATCGCTTTACCGATGCGTTCCTCGCTGGTGGTGTAGCCGTTAGCGGTATCGAAGAAATTGATGCCCAGGTCGAGGCACCTCTTGACGACCTTAACGGCATCGTCTTCGTTTAGCCTCTGGATGGGGATGCTGCCGAAACCCAGCCGCGTTACCATCATTCCTGCCCTGCCCAGTCTTATCTTTTCCATAGAGATTCCTTTCAGGTTCAGTTAGTGATTATCCTGTTAAACCGTCCCACTTTGGAAAACGGGTACGACGGGTGATTTTATAATCTCTCTCCTTTTAAGAAGAGGGGGCAGGGGTTCTCCCTGAAAGGGTGAGGTTTATGAAATACTCTTATTAATGCGGGCTTTCATTTCCCGGTAGAACTCCTCGGGCTCTTTATTAATCGATAGCTGTTCCATGGGACATATACCCTTACCATCCGGACGCTGAATATAGGGTACGATTTCGCTCAGGTGGTATTCGATGCCGTATCGCTCCAGCGTCCTGACGGCGAGTTCGCTGCCCAAAGGACTGTAGACCTCCCGGCAATGTATCTTTACCGCCAGCAGGGCGGCGGCGTTGCCCATGATTCTATCGAATATAGTAACCGGCTGCTGCCCGGAGTCCTTCTGCTGAAGAACAATAAATTCCATCAGGGGCAGAAGCCGGTCCTTTTCTGACGAGAACACGAGCGTTTCATCCTGGTATATCCTGAGGGTGTCATCGCTGGCCAGGAAAGCGCTGAACAGGTCCGTGTACATCGGCTACTCTGATTGTTTCCTCGAGGTATAGCGTCCGACTGCCCAGAAAGCCACGGGTATCAGGGCAAGCTGGATGAGCACGCCGGGCCACGACTGTGTCATAGTATCCCAGACCGCAGCGTAGGGGGTGGCGGTAGGGCCGAGCGGGCTGTAAACATTCCCGCTGATTGCCTGTACGATAACGATGGCTATCAGCAGCGCCAGGCGGCCGCCGGCCATAGCTCCCAGTAACGACCATATCACCCGCAGGTTGAGTTTCTGGCGCAGGAGTCCTGCGAGTAGCCCGTAGGCCGTGACCTCCACGGCTACCTGGGGCAGGACGGTTATGGCGGGCATTCCGGAGATGGCGTAGCTGGCAAAGGCCGTGAGCAGACCGACGATGACTCCGGCCTGCCAGCCGCAGGTCAGCGCGGCGATGAAGATAAAGAAGTGCATTGGGAGATAGGTGGCGCCGGCCAGGTGGAACTGGTGAAACACCCAGGGCACCAGCACGCTCAGCACCACGAAGACAGCGATGATGCCGTACGTGCGGACATCGGTGAGCCTCAGAGATAAAGGTACGGCTTGGGCATTAATGGCGATTCTTTTAATCATTTTCCCCTCCTTATAAGTCAGGATATCGGCATTGGTTCATGATGTACTACTTATAATGATATCCAGCCGTCAGTAAAATGTCAAAACATGGCAATCTCAATCTAAAGATTAAGTCTAAGATAGAGATTGCTTCGCCCTCGGGCTGAAGCCTTCCGCTTGTAGCGGAATGGACTCGCAATGACCTCTGGAGTTCTTTATTTATATTGTCTAAACAACCTTGACAAAAGGAATTTAATAACTATCTTTTTATCATACTGTTCGTTATACTATATGCACAGGGTAACACCAATATTACCAGTCGGGCGAATTCACTAACAGTCCGGCTCTGGATGGGAGTTGTCAGGTGCAAGATGAGGAGAGCCTTATCCGGCGAGCGCAGCAGCGCGACCAGGTAGCTTTAACTCAGTTATATGAAGAGAACTTCGATAGGATTTATCGTTATATAGTTCTCAAAATAGGAGACAGGACAGAGGCGGAGGATATGACTCAGCAGGTCTTTCTTAATGCCCTCCAGTCTATCTCTTCCTACAAATGGAAGGGCATGCCCTTCGCCTCGTGGCTGTACCGTATCGCACACAATCAGATTGTTGATTACCTGAGAAAAAAGTCGAGGCATGTCTCCGTACCTCTTGATGAGTCGATATCGAAGGCCGATGTTGACAGCGACCCGAAGCATGTAACTGAACGTAAAATGGAAATCGAAGAGCTGGTTGTAGCGACGAAGAAGCTGACCGCGGCGCAACAGGAGGTTATTTCGTTGCGTTTCGCCGGCGAGCTGTCCATCGCCGAGGTCGCCGGGGTTATGGGAAAAAGTGAAGGAGCGATTAAAGCATTGCAGCACAGCGCTATAGTCGCCCTGCGTAAAGTGCTGTCGGTGGAGGTGGTGTAATGGGTAGAGAGAGCGAATTTGATAATATTCTGGACGAATGCCTCGAACGGGTAATAAAGGGAGAGGATATTGAGGCGTGCCTGGCACGGCATCCTGAACATGCCGCCGAGCTTGAGCCGTTGCTGAGAACAGCGCTGGAGACCCGAAAGGCGGTAGCCATTGGACCGCGCCCTGAGTTCCGGCAGAGGGCTGGTTATGAGTTCCAGACGGCCATCCGTGACACACAGCCGAAAGGGAGCCGGAGTTTTTTTAGATGGCAGGTTCGCTGGATGGCTCCGGTGGCTCTTATTATCGGCCTGTTAATGGTCGGTAGTGGCACCGTAACGGCCGCCAGTAGCAGCTTGCCGGATGAGCCGCTGTACCGGGTGAAGCTGGCAACTGAATCGGTACAGCTGGCGTTTACTCCGTCGGCGCTGGATAAGGCAGAGCTGTATGCCCGGTTTGCCGATAAGAGGGTAGAAGAAATAATCAAGATGGCAGATAAGGGCAAGGTTGAGCAGGTGGAAAAGACTACGGAGCGTATGAATAACGAGTTGATAGCTATGGCGAATCTGGCCGGACCTGGTGCGGGACCTTCGGAGAGTGCGGGGGTAGCTACCTTGCAGGCGCCGGTACCAGCGACCGCCGAGGCAGCGCCGAAGGCGCCATTGAGAGAAGTCCCTGTCCCCGCTACTGCACCTTCAGCGGCCCCAGCCCCGGCACCAGCCCCGGCTCCTGAACCAACCCCATCGGTTGAAAAAGCCCCCTCTCTGATGCAGGCACCACCGCCAGCCGTAGAAGTGCCCTCACCGCCGGAGGAGGAAGCACCCGTAACAACCATACCCCCGGCATCGGTTAAGGGGGTTGGGCCGGAAAATAAACGCGTTACCAAAAACGAAAGCGAAAAATCTGATAAGCAGGAAAAGCTGAGGACAATCTTATCTGAAAAGGCTGCGAAGAACTCTAAGGCTTTACGGGACCACCTGGAAAAAGTATCGGAAAAACTCAAGCCAGCGCTGGAGCAGGCGATTGAGGTTGCCGATAGAGGTTACGAGCAAGCCCTGGAGAATCTGCACTAGGTTAACAGAGTTTCATGCAACATAATTGTCAATCCGTGTCCGCCCGATTGTGATATTAATTACATTCATTCTGTCGGTTATAGGCTATCCTGAATACTGGTGTGTATGTTATTTCCTGGCGTTAAAAACGAGTGGACTATCGTGATAAACATTAAAAAAAGAATTCGCTGCTAACCCGGCAGTGACTTTTTCGTTATATATATATGTGGAAAGAAAAAAGGGAGGTTATACAATGAAGAAAATCTGGTTGGTGGTAATCGGTGTGGTATTGATGCTGGGGGCAATAGTGGCTCTGGCTGGTTGCAGTTCGGAAGGTACGTCTTTAACCGGGGGTAGTTTCAAGATAGATTTGAACAGCCAGCAGCAGGGGATATGGGTTAACGGCGAGGGTAAAGTAAACGCTGTTCCCGATGTAGCTATCCTGAGTTTAGGCATAGAGGCTCAGGAGGTCAGCGTGGCTCAGGCTCAGTCCGAGGCTGCCGCCGCGATGGACAAGATAATGGCTGCCCTGAAAGGTGGGGGAGTTGCCGAGAAAGACATTCAGACCCGGTCTTTCAACATCCAGCGTGTGACCAGATTTGATAATGACAAGCAGCAGGAGATTACTATTGGTTACCGGGTATCCAACATGGTCACTGCCAAGATAAGGAAAGTGGACAAGGCTGGTAGCATTATCGATGACGTTACCGCTGCCGGTGGCGACTTTACCCGCATCAACAGCATCGGTTTTACGGTTGATGACCCCAAGCCTTTCTACGAACAGGCCAGGCAGCTGGCGGTAGCTGATGCTGCCATCAAGGCGAAGAAGCTGGCTGATACGGCTGGCGTCAAGCTGGGCAAACCGACCTATATTTCCGAGAATACTTATATGCCGGGCCCGATTTATCGTACGGACATGGTGGCCAAGGCCGAGGGTGCCCCGGCTCCAGTAGCAACTCCCGTCAGCCCCGGCGAGTTGGAAATAACCACGAATGTCCAGCTAGCTTATGACATAGCCGACTGATGAGAAGATAAAGACTTTAGGCGGATTAAGAAATGTAGAAATACGAGGAGCCCCGATTTATCGGGGCTCCTCTGTGTTTATCTACCAGTTAAACAACTAAATCAACAATTGTCATTCCAGCGAAGGCTGGAATCCACGTCGATTCTATTCTCTGGATTCTGGCTTTCGCCAGAATGACATCTCGCGTTGTAACCAGCCTCAGGTGCATCTTTTGTCCTTTATACCATAGACTACTGCAACTAATCACTGGTGCTTGAGTAGCGTTCCCACTCGCTGTAGATACAGCCACAGTACTGCTGGCGGTAGAGATTCATCGGCTTGGTGATGTGGCGGCTGTCCGAGTAGCGTTTCCGCAGGTCGGCATAAAGGAATTCAACGCCCTGTTCCCCGGCAGCTCTATTTCCTGTTTCCTGAATCAATTCGTGCTTCTGGTGGGGGCTGATGAGCAGGGTGGTGGTAAAAGCACTAAAGCCTTTCTCGCGCGCGATTTCCGCCGTCCTGGTTAAGCGGAGGTCGAAGCAATACCGGCAGCGCTCTGTTTCGTGGCCGACTACCCGGCGGAAGTATTCGATAACGTCATAGCCCTCAGCGATTACTAAAGGCAGTTCTATCTCTTGCGCTAGAGATTTCATGCTTTCCAGGCGCTGCTGGTGCTCCGTGTACGGGTGGATATTGGGGTTGTACCAGAAGCCACCGATTTCATAACCCTGTTGCCGCCAGTATTCGGCGGTGTAGGCGGCGCAGTGGGCGCAGCATATGTGGATGAGGACTTTATTCATTCTTTTCCACCGAGTTTCAAGCTATAATAAATATACGCCAAATTGTTGATGAGCGGCAAGCCGCAGGTGGCAGGTCTTGGCGTTGACAAAAAACCTCATAAGTCTATAATAAAGAAAGTATAAAACAATACGGTGACGGCACCGAAAAAAAGGAGGCAGGCAATGTGTGAATACTGTCATAAACATGGGGAAGGCAAGAAATGGTACTTGCAGGCGAAGAATTACTCACAGGATTTACAGAGCGACCTGCAGCGGCGCTGGGTTTTTGATATGAATATTCTTGGCAAAGATATGAAGAGATGGGAAGAACTGAAGAAAGCGCCGTTCTTCGTGAGAGCCTTACAGGAACCTCATATTGCAGAGCGTGTCAGGAATATGCATTTCGGCCAGGTCCTGCCGATTGAGGATGTCGAGCAGGTCTTTGGCATCGTTAACAATGTGGTGCGCCTGCCATGTGTCTGCCGTAAAACGAGGAATGTCAAAGAGCAGCGTTACTGTTATGGAGTGAGCGTGCTGCCGCAGGGTGAAGAGGCACAAAAGATGATAAGACAAGAGGCCTCGGGGTTTATAAGCGGAATCGAGACATCCGACCTGGAAAAAGTGAGTAAAGAAGAGGCGCTGGAGAGCTTCCGGCAATATGAGAAAGAAGGTCTCTGTCATTCCGTCTGGACACAACTTACCCCGTTTATCGTTGGTATCTGCAATTGCGACCGCTCGGACTGCGGTGCCATGCAGGCGACGGTGGTAAAAGGGACACCTATTATGTTCCGCGCTGAGTATGTGGCTGAGTTAAACCCGGAATTATGTAACGGCTGCCGGGCTTGTATGCGTGTCTGCCAGTTCGGGGCTATCGGCTACAGTGCCGGCAATAAAAAAGCCTTTATTGACATAGGGCGTTGCTATGGTTGCGGCGTCTGCCGTGCCAACTGTACCAAAGATGCTATCCACCTTCACGACCGTGCCAGCGTGCCCGCGGTGGCTAATCTCTGGTAGGTAATAGTTGTTATAGCAAACTCGGCTGCGGCGGCTTCTCTTTGTTATATGGCAGGCCCAGGTGCTCGTAGGCCAGGCGGGTAGCCATCCGACCCCTCGGTGTCCGCTCCAGGAAACCAAGCTGCATGAGGAAGGGTTCGTAAACGTCCGTAATTGTGTCAGCATCCTCGCTGATGGAAGCCGCGATAGTGTCCAGTCCCACCGGTCCGCCGTTAAACTTCTCGATGATGGTATGCAGCACCTTGTGGTCGATTTCGTCCAGCCCGATAAGGTCTACCCCCAGCTTGGCAAGGGCTTCTTTGGTAACTTTTTGTGTTATTATGCCGTCGGCGATGACCTGAGCGTAGTCCCTCACTCTTTTGAGCAGTCGGTTGGCCACGCGGGGCGTGCCCCGGGCGCGGCGGGCTATTTCCTTCAATCCCTCTTTCTCCGCCTCAACCTGGAGTATCCGGGCGGAGCGTTCGATGATTTTCTCGATTGATGCAGGTTCGTAAAAATCGAGGCGGTAAACGGCCCCGAATCTATCCCTCAGGGGTGGACTGAGCAGGGCATAGCGGGTAGTGGCGCCAATCAGGGTAAAGGCGGGCAGGTTCAGCCGCAGGCTTTTAGCGCCGGGACCCTTGCCGATGATGATATCCAGGGCGAAGTCTTCCAGCGCCGGATACAGTATCTCTTCTACCGTTCGGTTAAGGCGGTGGATTTCATCGATAAAGAGGATATCGTGGCTGCGCAGGTTGGTCAGAATGGCGGCTAAATCTCCGGTGCGCTCGATAGCCGGGCCGGATGTCGTCTTGATATTAACGCCAACTTCGGCGGCAATGATATTCGCCAGGCAGGTCTTGCCCAGCCCGGGCGGCCCGTAAAACAGAACGTGGTCCAGGGACTCGCCCCTGCCCTTAGCCGCGGTAATGGCTATCTTGAGGTTTTCCTTCGTCTTATCCTGTCCAATGAAGTCGGTCAGGCTCCGGGGTCTAAGACTGGTATCGAGCGGTGCGTCCTCGGCGCTGGGTTTACCCGATATGATGCGAGCTATTGCGGCACCCCCTAAATAGACTAAAGAGATTGTTATTCCGGTCCTTCAGCTGAAGGAGAATCCAGAGGTGGGGAAAAGGTGGGGGACGGATTCTTCGCTTAGGCTCAGAATGACATACTTAATAATATAATATTTGGAGTTATCAATCCAGCAAAAACACGCGAAGCAATCCGCCCTTTTTAAGCAACAGATTGCTTCGAGGAGTTAATCTTGAGCGTAGCGTGAGGGCTCGAAATGACAATTCAATGAACGTGGGAATCTATGCTTCCTCGCCTTTATCCCCGTCGGTATCGGTTCCCAGCTCTTCCGCAGGCGGCTCCTCAGCAGCCACCTGACCGGTGGCTTCCGCGGCCGCAGCCATTGCCTCACCGCCACCTGACGGCCCGGCTTCTGCTGGTTCGGCCAGGCTGGCCAGCAATCGCATTGCTTCGGTTTCCTCGCCGGCCTTCAGCTCCGCTAACTCTTCTTCCTTGAGGTAACGGGCCGGAATCAGCTTGCCGATGATAACATTTTCCTTGAGTCCGACCAGCTTATCTATTCTTCCGTTGGCGGCGGCTTCGGTAAGGATTCTGGTGGTTTCCTGGAACGATGCCGCGGCTAGCCAGCTATCGGTGCTCAGAGAGGCCCTGGTTATGCCCAGCAGGACGGTATGAGCCGTAGCCGGTTCACCGCCTTCGGCCAGCACTTTGGCATTGGTGTCTTCATAGACAAACTTGTCGACGAGTTCATCGGGTACGAGGTCGGTATCTCCGGCGGAGTCGATGCGGACCTTGGTCAGCATCTGGTGCGCGATAACCTCGATGTGTTTATCGTTGATGTTCACGCCCTGTGAACGGTAGACCTTCTGTACCTCGTCGACCAGGTATTGCTGGACGGCGTCTTTGCCCAGTATGCGCAGAATATCATGCGGGTTGATAGAGCCGTCGGTCAACTGCTGGCCGGCTTTTGCCTGTGCCCCATTCTGGACCCAGATACTGGCGGTAGACGAGACGATGTATTCACGTTCCTCTTTCTCGGCGTAGCTTATGACCAGTTGCTTCTTTTTCACATTCACATTGGCTTCGCCGGCGAAACGGGCTACTATAGGCTGTGTCTCCGGAATCGGGGTGGTCTCCTCCTTGCCTTTTTTAGCGGGGGGTGACGCCAGAACCGTGCCGATATCGACCGACTGTCCGTTTTTCACCATTACTTTCCAGCCGGCCGGCAGCGGGTATTCATCATGGTAGATTTCTGTGCTGGCGACTTTGATTTTTCTGCCCTCCTCGTTCTGAATTACCTCGGCGGTCCCATCTATCTCCGAGATAATTGCCTGTCCCCGGGGAGTCCTGGCCTCGAAAAGCTCTTCCACCCTGGGAAGACCGCTGGTGATATCGAGTCCGACCACGCCGCCAGTGTGGAAGGTACGCAGTGTCAGCTGTGTGCCGGGTTCCCCGATACTCTCGGCAGCGATGATGCCCACGGCTACATCGGATTCGACAAGCTTGCCGCGGGCAAGGTCCCTGCCGTAGCAAAGCCGACAGGTGCGTCGCCGGGCCTGACAGGTAAGGGGCGACCTGACGTGTACCGATGTCAGACCGGCCGCGATGATTTTTTCTATCTTTTGTTCGTCGATTTCCTCGTTCCGGGCGACTATACTTTCGCCGGTTTCGGGGTGGACGATATCGCTGGCTGCCATCCGCCCGAGGATACGCTCGGCCAGTGGCGGTAGCAATCCTTTCTCTTTCGGTTCGGTTATCCAGACACCATCGGTAGTACCACAGTCATCCTGGGAAGTGATGACATCCTGGGCAACATCGATAAGGCGCCGGGTGAGGTAGCCGCTATCGGACGTCCTCAGGGCCGTATCTGCCAGACCCTTGCGGGCGCCGTGGGTAGAGATAAAGTATTCCAGGACGCTGTGTCCTTCGCGGAGGCTGGACTTGATAGGAAATTCGATAATCTTACCGGCGGGGTCGGTCATCAGGCCGCGCATGCCGGCCATCTGCCGTATCTGGGAAATATTACCCTTGGCTCCTGATGTGGCCATCATGTAGACGCCGCCGTAGCGGTCGAGGTTATTCGAGATGGTATTGGTGATATTATCGGTTGTTTCCATCCAGACGCCGACGACTCCATTGTATCTTTCTTCATCGGTGATGAGTCCGCGGTGGTACTGGTTTTCAATGGTGGCAATCTTGGCTTCGGCTTCCGCCAGCATTTGAGGTTTGCTCGCCGGGACCTCGATGTCATTCATGGCGATAGTGATTCCGGACTTGGAGGCGAAGTGGAATCCAAGATGTTTGATGTTATCCAGTATCGTGCCGGTCTCTTCATCGGGCAGTATTTTGCTGCACTTGGTGGCTATTTGCTTCAGGGTTGATTTGTCAATAATTTTGTTATAGAATCCAAGTTCCTTGGGCAGGACTTCATTAAAGATGATACGCCCGATGCTGGTCTTAATTTTTTCACCCGTCTCTTTGTTCCTGACATCAATCTCTTCTCTCAGGTCGATGACGCCGAATTCATAGGCGAGCTTGGCTTCCTCGAAGCTGCCGAAAAACTTGCCATTTTCTTTCCCCTGGTGTCTGATGGTGGTCAGGTAATAGCAGCCGAGGACCATGTCCAGCGTAGGGGATACGGTAGGCTCACCGCTGCTTGGCAGCAGTATATTGTGATGGCTCATCATCATTTCCCTGGCTTCTTTAACGGCAGCCCTTGAAAGGGGCACGTGCACCGCCATCTGGTCGCCATCAAAATCGGCGTTGAAGGCGGAACAGACCAGCGGATGAATCTGGATGGCGCTGCCATCGATGAGCACCGGTTCGAACGCCTGGATGCTGAGTCGGTGGAGGGTGGGGGCACGGTTAAGCAGTACCGGCCTCTCTTTGACGACTTCCTCCAGTATATCGTATACCTCGGCTTTAGCTCGCTCTACCAGTCTTCTGGCGCTTTTGATATTGGGAGCCAGCCCCTGCGCTACCAGTCGGCGCATGACGAAGGGTTTAAACAGTTCCAGTGCCATCCGCCTCGGCAGGCCGCACTGGTGGAGTTTAAGCTCCGGGCCGCAAACGATTACCGAGCGTCCGCTGTAGTCGACGCGCTTGCCGAGCAGGTTCTGGCGGAAGCGCCCCTGTTTGCCGCGGAGCATATCCGATAGCGACTTTAGTTTATGGTTGCCGCTGATGGAAATGGCGCGTCCCCTTCGGCCGTTATCGATGAGCGAGTCAACGGCTTCTTGGAGCATGCGTTTCTCATTGCGGACGATTATTTCCGGCGCGCCGATATCTATCAGGTGGTGCAGACGGTTATTGCGGTTAATGACCCTCCGGTAAAGGTCGTTGAGGTCGCTGGTGGCGAACCTGCCGCCGTCCAGCTGTACCATGGGTCTCAGGTCAGGCGGCAGCACCGGCAGCACGGTTAAAATCATCCACTCCGGCTTGTTGCCGCTGTTGCGGAAGGCCTCCACCACCCGGAGTTGTTTGCTGGCTTTCTTACGCCGTTGCCCTGAGGAAGACTGGGTTTCTAGCAGCAGCTTGTTGCGTATTTCATCGAGGTTAATGCCCTTCATAATCTGGAGGATAGCCTCGGCACCCATGCCGGCCTCGAAGACGTTTCCAAATTTCTGTTTAAAGTCATGATACTGGTTTTCCGTAAGCAATTCGCGGATATAGAGCCCCTTGAGTTTTTCAACGTTAAGGGCAAGCTCTTCTTCAATTTTGCTCTTTTCCTCGATAAACTGGCGGCGGAGTTCGTTTATTTCCTCGATAGTACCTTTTGCCTGCTCCGTCTCGCCGATTTTAGCATCCAGAGCTTTCTGGCGCTCTTCGATGGTGCGGGCGGTCTCTTCTTCGAGCTGCTTGATAGCTGCTCCACGGGCTTCTTCATTAACCGAGGTGATAATGTACTGGGAGAAATAGAGGACATGCTCCAGGCTGCGCGGTGACAGGTCGAGCAGCAGGCCGAGTCGACTCGGTATCCCCTTGGCGAACCATATGTGGCTCACCGGGCAGGCCAGTTCGATGTGCCCCATGCGTTCCCGGCGGACCTTGGCGCGGGCTACCTCGACGCCGCATTTATCACAGATGACTCCCTTGTAGCGGATTCTCTTGTATTTTCCGCAGTAGCATTCGAAGTCCTTCGTCGGACCGAAAATTCTTTCGCAGAAAAGGCCGTCCCGTTCCGGTTTCAGCGTGCGGTAGTTGATTGTCTCCGGCTTGGTGACTTCGCCGTAGGACCAGCTCCTTATCTGTTCCGGTGAAGCCAGTGAAATACGGACGGCGTCAAAATCATTGATCTCGAACATCGGTTTCTACCTCTTTCCAGCGCGGTTCTTCACTCTGTTTAAGCTCTGTCTCTAATTTGTAGGCTTCCTCCATCGTTTCTTCTGCGGAAGCTACCTTGGTCTCTTCTTCGTTAATCACTTCAAGCGCCAGGCCCAGACTCTGCAGCTCTTTAACGAGGACTTTGAACGATTCCGGCACGCCAGGCTGAAGGATATCATCGCCTTTAATGATGGACTCGTAGGCTTTAGCTCTCCCGGTAACATCGTCCGATTTTATTGTCAACATTTCCTGGAGGTTGTGGGCGGCGCCGTAGGCTTCCAGCGCCCAGACCTCCATTTCGCCGAAACGCTGGCCGCCGAATTGTGCCTTGCCGCCCAGCGGCTGCTGGGTAATCAGGGAGTACGGGCCGGTCGAGCGGGCGTGGACTTTATCTTCGACTAGGTGGATGAGCTTCATCATGTAGATGTTACCCACGGTTACCGGCTGGTCGAAGGGTTCGCCGGTGCGTCCGTCATGAAGGATGACCTTGCCATACGTGGGCGGCGAGAATCTTCCCTCCCGGTTGACCTTTTCCACTACTTTTTCCAGTTCCTCCGGCTTAAGGTCATGAGCGGATATGCTCAGTTCTTCCAGCCAGAGGCGCAGGCCTATGTCCTTGGCCTTTCCCCGGAGAGTTTCGTCAAAAACGGAATCTCCATTATAGCCGTGGCTTTTAACCCAGGCTTTGGCAACATCTACATTAAAAGGTATTCTATCTTTATCCGGATTGGGGTCGGTGGCTCCGGATTGCTGGACAATCCAGGCCCGGCACAGGGCGTCCTCTATAGCTAAATCGTCAGCGCCGTCAAAGACCGGGGTAAGTGCCCGGAAGCCCAGTATCTGTGCCGCCCAGCCCAGGTGGGTCTCCAGGACCTGGCCGATATTCATACGGGAAGGGACGCCGATGGGGTCGAGGATTATATCTACCGGCGTGCCGTCCGGCAGGAAGGGCATATCTTCTTTGGGGGCGATGATGGAAATAACGCCTTTATTGCCGTGTCTTCCCGCCAGTTTATCCCCGACCGATACCCGGCGCTTCTGGGCAATCCAGACCTGTACCCACTGGTTGACTCCGGCAGGCAGGTCATCACCGCCGTTTTTGCTATCTTTGCGTGTATAAACTTTGACATTGATTACTTTACCCCACTCCCCGTGAGGGACTCTCAAGGAGGTATCTTTGACCTCTCTGGCTTTCTCTCCGAATATGGCGCGCAGCAGTTTCTCCTCGGCGGATAGCTCCGTCTCGCCTTTGGGGGTGATTTTGCCTACCAGCGTATCGTCCGGCCTTACTTGGGCGCCGATGCGGATGATGCCGTCTTCGTCGAGTTCGCGCAGGCTTTCCTCGCCCACATTGGGTATATCGCGGGTAATTTCTTCCGGCCCCAGTTTGGTATCGCGGGCTTCCACCTCATGCTTGTTGATGTGGATGGAGGTAAACATATCTTCTTCGACCATACGGCTGCTGAGAATAATGGCGTCCTCGAAGTTATAGCCTTCCCAGCTCATAAACGCCACCGTTACGTTCTGTCCCAGCGCCAGCTCGCCGTTTTCCGTAGCCGAGCTATCCGCCAGGACCTGTCCGGCTTCGATGCGGTCGCCTCTATTTACCAGCGGACGCTGGTTGATGCAGGTCCCCTGATTGGTGCGGACAAACTTCATTAAATCGTATTTGTCTGTGACGCCGTCGTCGCGCATAATTACGATATGGTATTTGGTATTGCCTTTTTCATCGATACTGCCGGCCATTTCGGTTACTACTCCGGCATTCTGGGCGAAAACCACCTGCCGACTGTGCTTGGCGGCTTCCATTTCCATGCCGGTGGCTACCAGCGGTGCCTCGGGGCGTAGTAGCGGTACCGCCTGACGCTGCATATTAGCGCCCATCAGGGCGCGGTTGGCGTCGTTATGCTCCAGGAACGGCGTTAAAGCCGTGGCAACGCTGACCACCTGTTTGGGCGATACGTCCATGTACTCAATTTTATCGGGAGTCTCCAGGAGGTAGCCGTCTGCCAGCCTGGCCTCAATCCTTTTTTCTTTAAACTGGTTATTCTCGTCAAGAGGCGCGTTAGCCTGGGCGATGGTGTATTTGTCCTCCTCATCGGCTGGCATATAGACAATCTCATTGGAAACGAAGGGGACGACTTTTATTTTTTTAGACCTCAGTTTCGCTAGCGTCGCCGCGATTTCCGGCGTAATGACGGTATCGGTTTCTACCAGGACCTTGCCTTTCTCGCCGGTGACTGCATCCGTGACGGTCCGGCCTGCGAGGTGCTTGTCCTTATTGCTTATCTCGTGGATAACTTTACGGTACGGTGTTTCGATGAACCCGTACTCATTAATAATGCTGTATGTTGCCAGAGAGCCGATGAGTCCAATGTTCGGTCCCTCCGGCGTCTCGATAGGGCAGATACGTCCGTAGTGGGAAAAGTGGACGTCGCGTACTTCAAAGCCGGCGCGCTCACGGGAGAGTCCGCCGGGGCCCATGGCCGAAAGCCGGCGTTTGTGGGTTAGTTCCGCCAACGGATTGGTCTGGTCCATGAACTGTGACAATTGCGAGCCGCCGAAGAATTCCCTGACGGCAGCGACGATGGGTCGGATATTGACCAGGGCACTGGGGGTGACCGCTTCCGTGCCGATAATGCTCATACGCTCCCTGACGACCTGTTCCAGACGCAGGAAACCGATGCGGAACTGGGTTTGCACCAGTTCGCCGACGGTACGTACCCGCCGGTTGCCGAGGTGGTCGATATCGTCGCTATGGTCCTTGCCGTTGTTAATCAAGATGATATGCCTGATTATCTCGACGATGTCGTCTTTGGTCAGTGTCCTCTCTTTAAGACTGACACCCACTCCCAGCCGTTTGTTCAGCTTGTAGCGGCCGACATTGCCCAGGTCATAGCGTGAGGAGTCGAAGAAGAGGTTCTTTATCAGCTTCCTGGCATTTTCCTGGGTAGGTAGCTCGCCGGGATGGAGCTTTTTATAAATATCGAGCATGGCTTCTTTCTCATCCGTGATATTCGGTTCACGCTCCATGGTGGTGCTGATAAAGTGATGCTCGGACTGTTTTTCTTCTTTCTCGAACAGTTTGTTTAGTTCTTCATCACTGCCGAAGCCGATGGCGCGCAGCAGGGTCGTGATGGGTATTTTGCGTTTTCCGTCTATTTTGGTGGATATTACATTCCGGTTGCTGGTCTCGAATTCCAGCCAGGCGCCGCGCGTGGGGATTAGCTTGGCCTGGCACAAATCGCGGCCGGTAACTGGGTCTTCCTCTCTGGTAAAATAAACACCCGGGGAACGCAAAAGCTGGCTGACGACTACCCTTTCGGCGCCGCTGGTGATGAACGTGCCTTTGGAGGTCATCAGGGGGATATCGCCGAAGAACAGGTCCTGTTCCTTGATTTCCCCGGTCTCTTTAACGAGCAACCGTACCTTGACATAGAGTGGCGCCGAGAACGTCTGGTCTCTCTCGTGGCATTCCTGCTCGGAATGGCCCGGGCGCGGCTCGCGGAACTCATAGGCCACAAAGCCAAGCTCCAGTCTATTGCCGGTCAGGTCTTTTATAGGGGATATTTCTTCCAGCAGCTGTTTTAAGCCGTCTTCCTGGAACCTCTGGAAGGAATCGAGCTGGACCTTGATGAGGTTGGGTACGTCCAGGACATTGGGCAGCTTGGCGTAAGATTTTCGGGTGATTGTGTTCTTGGAATTAGGTACGGCAGTTCGCGATATTAAAACCATTTCTACTCCTTAGACTAGACAAATGCAACAATCGTTACGGTTCAACAGTACTTTTATTAAGAACGAAGACACACGTGCGTATGCGGTGATATTATACGGATATCTACGTTTGGGAAGTTATAATAAAAAACACTTGGGCCATTATTACAAATATAAAGGATATCATTATTATATATTCTTGTCAAGTCCTGTGAGGATAAATTAAGAAAATTTAATAAATTCTTTTATAATTTTTCATCACTACGTTGGCATGGATTAACATAAAAGCGCCTTCTTGATATAATATACTACGGAAATATGAATAAAAGATTAACTTTAACCAGGCTGGTACTGGCTATTATCAGTATGGCTCTGGAACAGGTAGCTATCTGGGTGATATGGCGTTGGCTGCTTCCTGAGTTCGGAATAAAGCTGCATTTTTCCGTGCTTGTAGTCGTTATGGTTGCCTGGGCTGTATTCGGAACCTGGCTTTTTATCTTTACCACTCGTGTCCTGAAAAAACAGGCGCTGGTCGGGTTGCCGTCCATGGTTGGTGCTACTGGTAAGGCCGCCGGCAGGCTGGCGCCGAAGGGTATGGTAAACATAAGGGGTGAACTCTGGGGAGCCACCTCCGCCGGGGGCGATATCGATGACGGTGAGAAAATCGTGGTGATAAGTGAGGATGGCCTGAAATTACTCGTTCGCAAAGTCGGCGATACCGGCTCTACACATTGAAGAGAAAAGTAACGACATCACCGTCCTGGATAACGTATTCCTTACCTTCGAGGCGGAGTAGCCCTCTTTTGCGGGCCTCGGCGATGCTGCCGCACTTTACCAGGTCGTCGAAGCCGATGCCTTCGGCGCGGATAAAGCCTTTTTCCATGTCCGTGTGGATTTTACCGGCGGCTTTCACTGCCGTGGTGCCTTTCTTGATAGACCAGGCCCTGACCTCGTTCGAGGCGATGGTGAAAAATGAAATCAGGTCCGAAAGCTCGTAGGACATTTTTATGATGCGGTCCAGCCCCGATTCTTTTAAGCCGAAATCGGCGCGGAATTCCTGGGCGGCGCTATCTTCCAGCTGCGTCAGCTCCATTTCCAGCTTGCCGCAGAGAGTGATAGTGCGACATTTCGTGCCGGAGTATTGAGAGTTTAGTGCTGCTTCCAGGGACGCCGCCTGCGAAATCTGCCCTTCATCGATATTTACCGCGATAAGCATTGGTTTGGCGGTAAGAAACTGGTAATTGGTAATAATTCTGGCTTCGGCCGACTCCATCGTCAGCGCCCGGAGGGGTTTATCGTTCTCCAGTTCGACCTTGAACCGCAGTAAAATCTCTTTTTCCTGCAGGAACCCCTGGCGCTCTCCGGCGTTAGCGCCCTTCAGGGAAGTTTCCAGTTTCTCCAGCCTTCTCTCCATGATAGCCAGGTCGGAGAAGACAAGCTCCATGTTGAGGGTGCCGATATCTCTCTTTACATCCAGGCTGCCCTGGGGATGCGGTATGCTTTCGTCGGTAAAGGCGCGGACGATACAGATAAGCGTATCGACGGTGCTGAGCTGGTTCAGCAGTTGACCGCCTATCCCTTTGTCCTGGGCCAGGGTCTTGACCGAGGCCCCGACGTCGATATATTTGGCTTCGACCGGCACCACCTTTCCCGGGTGGAGCATATCCTCCAGAACTTTAAGGCGCGGCTCCGGGACACGGGTGATGCCGATATGCGGGGACAGGCCTTCTATGGCGTGGGTGACTGTATCCGCTTTGCCTCTGGTTAGAGCGTTAAAAACGGTTGTCTTACCGCTCTGGGGCAGGCCTATGATGCCAATGTTGATACTCATTAGTTGCTGTCTGGCTGCTGACGGGGATAAGGTTATCAGCGTCCTTTCCTGACTATTTCCCGGGCTCTCTTGATGGCCAGGTCCCTTTCATCTATATTCAGTTTGTCGTTGGCGACCAGGTTGAGCAGGACGAGCAGTGATTCGTGGGAAGCCATATCGCCGAGCAGGTTGATAGCCTGGACCCTCATTTTACCGTCCAGTTGTAGGTCCGTAGCGATGGCTGCCATTTTCTTAAGTTCATCGATTTTGTCACTTTCCTGAGGACTTTCCGACATTGTAGTTCACCTCTCGATTTCATCAGTGTGGTTAACGGCTTATTATTGCGCTCTCTGAGCGATTATTCCTCAATGGCGGTATTTTGTCAACTTTAAGGGAATAAAGTATAAAATAATGATTTGGTGTTATTCCAGCGAAAGCTGGAATCCAGTGGTGGGGGGAAAAGGTTATAGATGCTGATTCAATCGGTATGACATTATTGAACACCGGCATTTCTATTATGGTACAATGGGTATATTCAATTGGGGGAGCTAAACTTTGCTGCATATACTTATCGGTGAGGATGATTTTTCTATCCGCCAGACGCTCGAAGAAATAAAAAAGAGCATCGGCGACCCGTCAGCCCTGATGACCAATACCACCGAGCTTGACGGGAGGCAGGTAACGCCGGAACGGCTGCGGGCTGCCTGTGAGACTGTCCCGTTTCTCGCAGAAAAGCGACTTGTTATCGTCGAGGGGCTGCTGGAGCGTTTTGAGCCTAAGGTCAAAAACGGCAGGAAAAAAATATCCCGCCCGCCCGACCAGTCGGAAGAGTATCGGGCAATCGCTGATGGCATTAAAAAGTTACCGCCATTCACGGAGCTGGTTATAATTGGCGGCAGGATAAACGACCGTAATCCGCTGCTGCGTGAGCTTATGGCCGTAGCCAAAGTAAAGTCATTCCCCTTGATGAAAGAGTTACAGTTACGCCAGTGGGTTGAGCGACGGGTGGCTGGTGTCCGGAGTACTATATCGCCGCAGGCGGTGGCTTTAATGGTCCGGTTCGTCGGCAACGACCTATGGACGATGGCTAATGAAGTAGATAAGCTGGTCCTGTTCACCGGCGGGCGACGCATCGAGGAAGCGGATGTCCGGTCGGTGGTGAACTATTCCCAGGAGGCCAATGTCTTTGCCATGGTCGATGCCATCCTCGAGTTCAGGGGCAGTGTTGCCCAGGAGCTTTTACAGCAGTTGTTCCGGCAGGGAGCGGCGCCGGCCCAGCTTTTGGTTATGCTATCCCGGCAGGTCAGAATCATCTTCCAGGTAAAGGAAATGAGAGACCGGGGGAAGTCCCGGGGCGATATCCAGAGTAAATTGGGCCTGACCTCGGATTTTCTTCTGCGCAAGGCATGGCAGCAGGCGGATAAATATTCCCCGGCGCGATTGCACGAACTGTACCATAAACTCCTGGAGACTGACATCTCTATCAAGACGGGCAAATTCGACGGTGAGCTTGCCCTTGATATACTGATTGCCGAACTGGGGCAGCGTGGAGCCGTTTCCGCTTGACAAATTGACGTAATGTATCGTAAGTTACCTGAAAGCGGTAAGCTTTGCCCCAAATGTCATTCTGAGGAATCCCGATTCAATCGGGATGACGAAGAATCCGTGGGTGGGGCTGTCAGAGCACAGATAGTCCCCACCACCATCAGACCCTTCGCCCCGATTTCATCGGAACTCAGGATGACAAGGATGCATTCTTTTAGGCAAGACTAAAGCAGTAATAAAGAGTCAGAGATGTCAACACAATCGCCGAAGGACCGGTATATTAAAGTCGGCAATATCAACACACGCTTCTGGGCGGCAGGTGATAAAGGGACTGCGGTTGTTCTTGTCCACGGCCTGGGGGGCTCGATAGAAAACTGGGTACATAACATCGATGCGCTGGCGCAGCATCATAGTGTCTATGCTATGGATTTGGTCGGATTTGGCCGCGCCGAAAAAACTCCTCTGACGCATGATTTAAACGTTCTGGTGAAATTTATTAACGACTTTATGAAAACACAGAGCATAGAAAAAGCCAGTCTGGTCGGGAACTCTCTGGGGGGAGGCTTGGTGCTCCGGTTTGCCATTGAGTTTCCTGGTAAAGTGGAAAAACTGGTGCTCGTGGATAATGCCGGGATGGGAAGGGGAGTAATTCTTGACTTTAAAGTGGCGTCACTCCCCCTCATCGGTGAGTTTTTGACCCACCCCAGCCGGAAAGGAACCGCCCGGCTATGGAAGAAAGTCGTTTATGATTCATCTCTGGTAACAGAGAAGTTGGTAGAGGAAAGCTATGGACTGTTCACTCTTCCCGGTGCGCAAAAAGCTTTGCTGGCAACCCTGCGGGCTGGCACCAACTTGCTCGGGCAGCGTGCTGACCTGACTGGCTCTTTAATAAGCAAACTTGGAACCATTACCACCCCGACCCTGATTTTCTGGGGACAGCAGGACCGCATCCTACCTTTAACCCATGCGCATATCGCTGCGAAAAAAATACCCAACGCTAAGTTACATATTTTTGACCGTTGCGGGCATATGCCGCAGTTTGAGCATCCCGAAGAGTTCAATAAGCTCGTGCTGGACTTCCTGGCAAAATAATATAAAGTGGTAATAGCATGACGGCACAGCGTAACGCACCGGTACTGGCTGTTGACATCGGCGGAACGAAGATATTGACCGCTATTTTTGCTGCCGATGGTCAAATGTTGGCTAAGGACGTCGTTCCGACCCTGGCCCATGAAGGTATCGACCCCGTCATCGGTCGACTCTGCTCGGCTATCGTTAGCCTTCTGGACCGCAACAGCATGAAATCATCTCAGCTGGGCGCTGTCAGTATCGCCTGTGCCGGCGGTATCGACACTAGGAGGGGTGTGGTGGTGACGCCTTCTCCCAACATGCCCGGCTGGGTCGATGTCCCGCTTGGAGATATCATTCAAAAGAAATATAAGGTGGATACTTTTCTGGTCAATGATGCCAGCGCGGCGGCCTTGGGAGAGTACCGCTTCGGTGTGGGGAGAGGGGTAAAGAATCTCGTTTTATTCACGCTGGGCACCGGCATCGGCGGCGGCATTATCGCCGATGGTAAACTCTATCTCGGCGCCGTCGGCGGTGCCGCGGAACTCGGCCACATGACTGTTGATGCTAATGGCCCCAGGTGCGGCTGTGGCAATACCGGCTGCCTGGAAATGCTGGCTTCGGGAACGGCAATAGCCCGGGATGCTATAGGGTGCATACGTCAGGGAGAAAAATCTTCTCTTATTGACATGTTGGGGGGAAAGTTAGAAGATATCACTGCGGAGGCAGTCGGCAGGGCTGCCCGGAACGGCGACCGTCTGGCGCGGGATGTTATCGCGCGGGCGGCTTATTATCTGGGTATCGGTATGGTCAATATCGTGAATATCTTCAACCCGGAGATGATAGTCATCGGCGGCGGCATGGCGGAACTCGGAGATATGTTAATTGAGCCGGGCCGGCGGATGGTTGCCGAAAGGGCTTTCTCGATATCCGCACGGTTAGTGCGTATCGTTACCGCTCAACTCGGTAATGAGGCCGGAGTCTATGGCGCCGCGGCTTTTGCTCTTGATATGAGGAGGAAAGAATGAAGGTACGTAAAGCGGTAATTACGGCGGCCGGCTGGGGCACCCGGTTCCTGCCCATTACCCGGTCTCAACCCAAGGAAATGCTGCCCCTGGTGGATAGACCCCTGATTCAATACTCCGTGGAGGAGGCTATAAAGTCCGGCATCGAGCAGGTAATCATGGTCACGGCCATGGGCAAGCGGGCTATTGAAGACTATTTCGACCGCTCCCTTGAACTGGAATACTATCTGGAGCAGAAGGGTGAAATCGAGATGCTGCGGCGGATGCGGGAGATATCCAGCCTGGTGGATATTTACTATGTTCGGCAGAAGGAACAGCTGGGATTGGGACATGCTATCCTCATGGTGAAGGATATCGTCGGTGATGAGCCTTTTGCGGTCATGCTCCCCGATGATATTATCGATAGTGATGTGCCCGGTTTGAAGCAGATGATAGGAGTCTATGATAAATATGGGGCTGGCGTGGTAGCTGTTGAGCGTGTCAGCGATGAGGATACCGGAAAATACGGCATTATCGAGCCGGAGCGGGCGGCTGAAGGAGTTTATCAGGTGCTGAGCCTCGTGGAGAAGCCGGAACCGTCACAGACGCCTTCCCGCCTGGGTATTGTGGGCAGGTATATACTGACGCCCCTGATATTTGATATTTTAAAATTCACCCCGCCGGGCAAAGGTAACGAGATTCAGTTGACCGATGCGCTTCAGTTGTTGCTGAAGCGTCAGAAACTTTATGCTTGTGAGCTTGAGGGAGTGCGCTATGACGCCGGGACGCCGTTGGGCTGGCTGAAGGCTAACATAGCGCTGGCTTTTAAGCGTGAAGATATCGGGCCGGAGCTCAGGTCTTACCTGAAAAAGCTGCTATAATTGAGGTAATCTCTCCTTTCTCCTGACTGAAATTTACAGCAGTCCTTTCTGCCCTTCAGGGAGAACCTTCAGGGTGAACCCATCGAGGGAGAGGTAAATACAAAGAGCGAGGGATTATTGAGATTAAAATGACCAGACCCGTTGTCGCCATCGTTGGCCGGCCTAATACCGGTAAGTCCACCCTGCTCAACAGGATGGTGGGGAAGCCTCTGGCTATTACCGAGGACCTGCCGGGGACAACCCGCGACCGCAACATGGCCGCGGTCACCTGGCGGGGAGTCGAGTTTACCCTGGTCGATACCGGAGGATTGGAGATAGAGCCGCGTTCTACGATAGCCCGGGGTGTGAAAACACAGGTGGAAACAGCTATCAGCCAGGCGGATGTTATCGTTGACGTGGTAGATGCTATCGACGGCGTTATGCCGGCGGATTTTGAGGTTGCCGATGTACTCCGTCGCGTAAACAAGCCCGTACTGGTGGCGGCTAATAAGGCTGATAATGACAGGCTGGAAACCGAAGCCCTGGAATTTTACGAACTGGGACTGGGAGAACCCCTGGCTGTCAGCGCCCATCATAGCCGCGGTGTCGCCGAGCTGCTGGATAGGATAATAGAATTGTTGCCGTCTCGGCCGTCTGTCGAGACCGCACCGGAAGCTATTAAGGTGGCTATTGTCGGCCGACCCAACGTCGGCAAATCGATGCTATTAAATACGCTGGTGGGCGATGAGAGGGCGATTGTCGATGAAGCACCGGGGACAACCCGCGATGCCGTAGATACGCCGTTTGACTTTTTGGGGCAAAGTGTGCTACTTATTGATACAGCCGGCGTCAGGCGGCGGGGACGGGTGAAGTCCGGGGTAGAACAATACAGCGTGCTACGGACGCTTCGGGCTATTGACCGGGCAGATATCGTCCTGCTCGTTCTTGACGCTACCGAGACGGTAACCGATCAGGACACCCATATTGGTGGGTATATCCAACAGGCCGCCAAGGGCATTATAATTATAGCCAATAAGTGGGACCTGATTGAAAATAAGGATATGGCCGGGTGGAATAAATTAATTAAAAGCCAGTTTAAATTTGCCTCTTACGCGCCGATATTGTATACTTCGGCTAAATCGGGACAGGGAGTAGACAGGATTATGCCCCAGGTCAGCCAGGTTTACCAGGAGAGGCTAAAAAGGTTGTCCACTGCCAAGGTAAACAGCGTTATCCAGCAGGCAGTTATGGCGCATAACCGACCGCGAAATAAGTACAAGCAACTGAAAATCTTTTACGCCACCCAGGCGGAAGTAAACCCGCCGACTTTTGTTTTCTTCACCAATGATGCCAGACTGGTACACTTCTCTTACCGGCGTTATCTGGAAAACCAACTACGCCAGGCATTCGGCTTTTCCGGTACACCGCTTCGTTTAAACTTCAAGACAAGGGGTGAACCATGACAGCTTTAATGTACATTGCCGTAGTCCTGATAAGCTACCTGCTGGGTTCGATACCATTCGGTCTCCTAATCGGCAAGAGATTCGCCAATACAGATATCCGGCAGGTCGGCAGCGGTAAAATAGGCATGACCAATGTCCTGCGGACAGCCGGTAAAAAAGCTGCCGCTCTCTCACTCATTCTCGACATAGGCAAGGGGGCGCTATCGGTAATGATTGCCGCTCTGATTTTCAGCGGCAAAAGCCAGGCAAATACCGGTATCTTTACCTGGATAGAAAGCGCCAAGGTCCTGGCGGCTTTATCGGCGATTGCCGGCCATAGCTGGTCAATATTCCTTAAATTTAAAGGCGGGCGTGGCGTGGCCACATTTATCGGCGGCCTGATGGCACTGCACTGGCCAGCCGGTCTCGTCGGCGGGGCATTCATACTTGGCATCGGTTTCAGGACCAAATACATGTCGCTCGGCTCGATTATAGGAGCCGTCACCGCCTTCATCATGCTGATGTCATTACATGTTCTGGAACTCAACTTTTTAAAGCCATATCCCCCATTCGAATATGTCGTCTTTTCTATGATAAGCGCCATATTTATCTACGTGATGCACCGCGACAATATCATCAGGCTGTTCAATGGTACGGAACGCAAAATCGGCGATAAAGTCAAGGTAGCACCTTCACCTTCCACCAACGACCCCGAATAAGGCATCAAATCCATATCGGCAAGTACGAGTGATATTATATGCAGAAAATCGCCATTGTTGGCACGACCACCTGGGGAATCACGCTGGGTCTACTGCTGGCTAATAATGGTATGGACATCAGATTGTGGGCAAGGACCGAGCGAGAAGCCAGCCGACTCAGGAAAAAAGGCCCCGACCCCACCCGATTCCCCGGCATCACGCTGCCGGAGCCGATGGTAATCACCAGCAAGCTCGATGAAGCCATGGCTGATATCAGCGCTGTCATCATAGCGGTGCCTTCGGCAACGATGCGGCAGAACATCTCCCGGGTTGCGCCCCATCTTACCAGGTCCGCCATTGTGGTGAGTGCTGCCAAGGGGCTGGAAGTAGGCAGCAATAAACGCATGTCACAGGTAATCGCCGAGGAGATAAATCCCCGTTTTGAGTCCAATATTTGTGCGCTTTCCGGGCCGAATCTCGCGCATGAAATTATGCAGAGCCATCCTGCCGCTGCCGTAGTAGCCGCCGAAAATAAGGAGACCGCCAGGAAAGCACAAAAGCTGCTGACATGTCCCGGCTTCTGCGTTTTTACAAATACCGATTTAATCGGGGTGGAACTGGGCGGGGCTTTAAAGAACATTATTGCGCTTGGCGCTGGTATCGCCGACGGGCTTGGCTACGGGGATAACGCTAAAGCCGCTTTCATGACACGGGGCCTGACCGAAATAACCGCCCTCGGCATGGCGTTGGGGGCAAATCCGCTTACCTTCTCCGGACTCGCCGGACTGGGCGATGTTATTACGACCTGCGCCAGCCGATTAAGTCGCAATCACTACGTCGGCGCAGAACTGGCCAAGGGTCGTACTTTGCAGGAGATTCTCGAATCCATGCACGAGGTAGCCGAGGGCGTAAATACTACCCTCGTCGCCCGGAACCTGGCGCAGCAACTCGGACTGGAAATGCCGATTACGGAAAAGATTTACCAGGTGCTCTACGAGAATGCCGACCCCCATAAGGCGGCGGTTGAGCTTATGGGCGGCAATGCCAGGCATGAACTGGCCGGGCGCAGGTGGCGATTGTTCTCTCTTTTCCGACAGCGAAAACGCACTTCAACCCCATCGCCTTAAGAACCGGCCCCCGTCCCCTTCGTACCACCCAGGCTCTTTGACAGCTCTTCAAAAAGCTTGCGCTGCTCCTTCGTCAACGATTCAGGGGTTACCACGCGCAGGCTGACCATCTGGTCGCCCCGCCCGATGCCGTGCAGGTGGGGAATACCTTTATCTCTCAGGCGAAAGACCTTGCCCGTCTGGCTGCCGGATGGTATTTTTATCTTGCTCGCGCCGTAAAGAGTCGGCACTTCAACTTCGGCCCCGAGAGCCGCCTGAGCGAAATTGACCGACAGCTCATAGAGAACGTTATCACCTTTCCGGGTAAAATACTCGTGCGGTTTTACTGAAATCATGACATACAGATTACCCGGCGAGCCGCCCCGGGAACCGGCATCGCCCTCACCGGAAAGTCGTATGCCATTGCTATCGTCGATTCCGGCGGGTATCTTGACCGAGATATGCCGCTTATTTTTCTGATAACCCGAACCCTTGCAGTCGCGGCAGGGGTCTGTAATTAAAGTCCCCTCGCCATGACACTGCCCGCAGACTGCCGTATTGATAAACTGGCCGAAAATGCTGCGCTGTACCCGGCGTATCTGGCCGGTGCCGTCACAGGTGGGACAGCGACTGGGTTGACTTCCCGGCCTGGCGCGGGTACCACGGCACGTGGAGCAGACTTCGGTACGCGCGATATCTATTTCTTTGTCGCAGCCCAGGGCTGCCTCTTCAAAAGTGACCGATACGGTATAACGAAGGTCATTACCGTGTCTGGTCGCCTGTCGGGTAGTCCTGCCGGTTCCGCCGAAGAAGGCTTCAAAGATATCTCCGAAGCCGCCCATGTCAAAGCCTTCGAAGCCCCTGCCAAAGAAACTTTCGGCGCTATTGTGGCCGAAGCGGTCGTAAGTGGCGCGTTTATCGGCATCCGAGAGGACTTCATAAGCCTCGTTGATTTCCTTGAACCTTTCCGCGGCGCCGTCATCGTGATTACGGTCGGGATGGTACTGGAAAGCCAGCTTGCGAAAAGCCTTCTTGATGTCCTCATTCGAGGCATCACGGGATAAACCGAGCACCTCATAATAGTCACGTTTCACAGCCATATTATTCTTCCAGCCCTCCGCAAGGCAGGAACCCGCCGGCGCTGTTCCTGAGAATAGACCTCCGGAAGGCACACTTTCAACTCTATGATACTAGCGGGGATAAATGCTTGTCAACAAAGCTAACCCTGAAAGGACGCCCTGTAATAGAAGAGCGTACTTTATTCAGTCTCCGGACCGGGGTCATTATCGCGACCTTGTGTCTGAACTATGTCATCCAGGTAGCTTTGCAGGATAAGCGCCGCCGCCGCGGAATCGTACCTGGTTCCCCGGTTGGTCTTCCTGACTGCCCGTACGATACGTTTTGCCACAACCGTAGACAGGCGCTCGTCTCTGAATTCTATGGGAAGGTCGGTATGAAGGCGTAATGCCGAGGTGTAGTCCTTTACCTTTTCGGCCTGTGTGCCCAGAGTGCCATCCATGGACAGCGGCAGACCGATGATAATCCGCCCGACGTCATTTTTACGGACGATATCGATGACAGCAGCGATATCGGTCCCATCATTCTGCCGCGAGATAATGGTCAGCGGGCTAGCCATGATACCCAGTGGGTCACTGAGAGCCACCCCTATCCGGCTATCCCCGACGTCGAGTCCCATGGTGCGTGTGATATTAACCTCCAGACTGGATTAAGCTCTTCACCAGACGCAGGGCTTCATCCAGCTTATTTTTATCCTTGCCGCCGGCCTGTGCGAAGTTCGCTTTGCCCCCTCCCCCGCCGCCGGCTACCTTCGAGACCTGCTTGACGATATCGCCGGCGTTATAGCCTTTATTAACCAAATCTTGAGTTACGGCAGCGATGAAAATGGGTCTTTCGCCGCTGACAGCGCCCAGGACGATAATAACGCTCTTCAGCCTGTCCCGCATAAAGTCAGCCATCTCCCGCAGGACCGGCTGACTATCAGATGATACCCTGGCTGCCAGCACGTTGACACCTTTGATTACCTCCACCCGACCCAGCAGGGTTTCGGCTTCTTTCCTGGCAAGCTCTCTCTCCAGGGAAAGGGTATGCTTGCGCTCTTTTTCCAGTTCGGCGAGCAGTCCGGCAATCTTATCCTGGACATCCTCCGGCGAAGCCTCCAGCGACTGTGAGATACCCTCCAGGCTGGACAAACGCAGGTCAACCAGCGCCTCGGCCTCCCGCCCGGTAACGGCTTCGATACGTCGCAGTCCCGCGCCGATGCTGCCCTCGCTGATAATGTGGAAATAGCCGATTTCACCGGTAAAAGCGACATGGGTGCCGCCGCAAAGCTCGGCGCTTACGGCCGGTTCGCCTATTCTCATTACCCGCACGGTATCGCCGTATTTTTCGTCGAACAGGGCGATTGCCCCCGCCGCCGCCGCCTTTTTATAATCGGTCTCCTCGTCATATACCCGCAGGTTCTGGCGTATTTTTTCGTTGACGATGCGCTGCACGGTTTTTATCTCTTCCTGGGTCATGGCGGCTAGGTGAGAAAAGTCGAACCTGAGGCGCTCCGGGGCCACCAGTGAGCCCCTCTGCTGAATATGCTCCCCGAGCACCTGCCGGAGGGCCGCCTGTAACAGGTGTGTAGCCGTATGATTGCGGGCGATATCCCGGCGTCGCTCGATATTCACCACCGCCTGGACTTCCTCTCCCGATGTTAAATAGCCGTTGATTACTTTACCCTGATGGATAGTAATATCCGGCGGGAAGCGAACGGTATCGGTAACTTCAAACCGCCCGTTCGGTCCCTGTATTTCACCTGTATCACCCACCTGGCCGCCCATCTCGGCGTAGAACGGGCTCGCGTCCAGGACCAGGCTCGCTGCCTGCCCCGCCTTTACCGTATCGGCTTCTTCGCCGTCAACCATGAGACTGACAATCTTCGCCTTCTGCTCAAGGCAGTGATAGCCGACGAATTCCGTGCCTTTTACGTTAAGATTGGCCAAACTTACCGCGCCACCGGCGGCGACGTCAAACTTGTGCGATGCCCGCGCCCTCTCCCGCTGCTTCTCCATCTCTTTCTCGAAGCCTGCCATGTCTACTGAAAAACCCGATTTAGATACAATTTCTTTCGTCAGCTCGACAGGAAAGCCGTAGGTATCATAAAGTCGGAAGGCGTCTTCGCCGGATATCTGTCTGGCTTTCTTACCGCTTTTCGCCGACATTACTTCTTCGATAATTTCCAGTCCCTTGCTTAATGTCTCTTCGAACCTTGTCTCTTCAAGCTCAATGACTTTTTTAATGAAGTCCTGCCGCTGCTTGAGCTCAGGATAGATATGGCTCATCTTTTTGATAGCCGCCCGGGCTATTTCAGAAAGGAACGGCTTGTCCAGTCCCAGCCTCCTTCCGAAAAGCGCCGCCCGCCGTAAGAGCCGCCGCAGCACGTAGCCCCGCCCCTCGTTGCCGGGAATAACGCCATCTGCGATGAGAAAAGCCAGGGCACGGCCGTGGTCGGCCACTACTCTCATGGCATTATCATCTTCAACACTGGAGCCGTATTTTTTACCCGTCAGCCCTGATATGCTGTCCAGCAGTGGGGCAAAAAGGTCGGTATCATAAATGGAAGACTTCTTCGCCAGAATCGTCAAAAGTCTTTCAAATCCCATACCGGTATCGATATTCGGCTTGGGCAGAGGTGTGCGTTTGCCCGCCTCGTCCTGGTTATACTGGGTAAAGACCAGGTTCCATATCTCCGTAAAGCGTCCGCATTCGCAGTTCGGCTTGCAGTCCGCTTTGCCACAACCCTTATCTGCTCCGAAATCGTAGTGAATCTCGCTGCACGGCCCGCAGGGACCGGAACTGCCCGCCGGTCCCCAGAAGTTGTCCTCCTCCCCGAACCTCGCTATCTTGCTTTTGGGGATGCCCATTTCTCGCCAGTATTTATAGGACTCGTCATCATCGAGAAAAATAGTTACCCACAATCTTTCTGGCGGGAGCTTCATGCGCTCGGTAAAGAACTCCCACGCCCAGGCGATAGCCTCTTTTTTGAAGTACTCGCCGACGCTGAAGTTACCCAGCATCTCGAAGAAGGTCAGGTGCGTGGCATCGCCCACCGTCTCGATATCGGTCGTCCGGAAGCACTTCTGGCACGACGCCAGGCGGTGGTTGGGCGGCATTGCTTCTCCCAGGAAATAAGGCTTAATCTGCACCATGCCGGCGTTGGTCAATAGCAGAGTGGGGTCGCCCGCCGGTATCAGCGAGGAACTGGGGATGACTTTATGTCCCTTCTCCTCGAAGAATTTCAGAAACGCCGAACGTATCTCATCACTGTTCACGTAAATAACTCCGGATAAAGACCCGCCATGGCGGGTTATATACCTATGATTGTAGGTTTAAAACACGTTAGCTGTCAATGAGAGGGCAGTTAAGTTGCCATAACACGGATGGCAACATACCTCTCCCGCAGTGGAGAGAGAGGGTAGGCAAGGTGTTAAGCAGACAATATCACCTGAAATCAGGCAGCAGTATCTCTGAGCCGCCGAGTATTTCCGCCAGCAGTGCCTTCTGGGCGTGCAATCTGTTTTCCGCCTGCTCGAAGGCCACCGACTGCGGACAGTACAGGATACCTTCGGCAACTTCCTCGCCGTGGTGGGCGGGTAAAGGGTGCATCAGTATGGCATCTTCCTTAGCCAGCGAGAGCAGTGCCCCGTTAACCTGGTAGCCGGCAAATGCCCCTCGGCGCTGTTCGGCCTCCGCCTCCTGCCCCATGCTGGCCCAGACATCGGTATAAACGACGTCCGCATGGCTGACCGCCTGACGTGGTTCTTCCATGCACACTATTTCCGAGCCGCTTTCGGTCGCATATTCTTGGGCTGTCTTAAATATTTTTTCCTGGACCTGGTAATTTCTTGGAGAAGCTATCCGGAATTTCATTCCGCAGAGTGCCGCCGCCAGCATCAGACTGTGGGCAACATTATTTCCGTCCCCGATAAACGCTATTGTTATGCCCTCCAGCGTCCCCTTGCTTTCATAAATCGTCAGGAGGTCGGCCAGCGCTTGGCACGGGTGTTCCAGGTCGGAAAGGGCGTTTATTACCGGGATGCTGGCATACATGGCTAGCGTTTCCAACGTCTCATGTAAAAAGGTGCGGGCGGCAATGGCATTGGCATACCGGCTGAGCACCCGGGCGGCATCGGGGAAAGATTCTCGTTTGCCCAGGCGGGCTTCGTCCGGTGTCAGGTCTATACAGTGTCCTCCCATCTGCTGCATGGCCACCTCGAAGCTTACCCGTGTTCTCAGAGATGGCTTTTCGAACATAAGGACCAGTATTTTCTCACTAAGTAGCGAGTTCCATCCCCTGGCTTTCATGTCGATGGCGCTGGTTATCAGCCGCATAATGTCATCTCTATCGAGATTGGAGATGGAAAGAAAATCTTTACCTTTCAAAATAACCTCCCGTATGCCACCAGTATATCATGAAAAATAAAATATTCAATAGTGTGAGGCCGTCTATGAACCGCTCATGGTGAGCCTTACGAACCATAGCGGTATACTTGCCTCGCCCTTCGACAGGCTCAGGGCAAGCGGTGAGAAAGCTGCTTTTTATTCGTTGCTAAACGACCTCATAGTAGTCCACTTGACACGTAGCTGAATACTTGACTAATATGCAGTAAGTCGGGAGGTGAATATGGCCGAGACTAAAAAGTTTACCGTATCAGGCAGCCAGGTTCTGGAAAAGGTCAAACAGCTCATCCATGAGGGCAATATCCGGCGGGTACGCTTGCTTCATGAGGGGAAAACCATTATTGAGATACCCCTGTCGGTAGGTGCCCCGGCGGTGGTGGCGGGTATTCTGTGGGCGCCGGCAATGGCGGCAATCGGGGCAGCTGCTGCCCTCTTGACAGAATGCACTATCGAAGTTGAAAAGGTAGAGAAAAAGAAATAAAACATTATTTTTTATTGTCATTCTGACCCCGATGCAATCGGGGGAAGAATCTCGGGGAGGAGTGGTGTCTTGGTCCTTCCGCTGAAGGACGGGTCAAGCCTTCAGGCTGAAGCCCGAGAATGACATTATTAAATAATCTTCGTAATATTATTTATGGTAGAAATTATTTTAGCCAGGCACGGCGAGACCGATTTTAACGCATCCGAAATATTCCGGGGCAGGGTGGATGTGGCTTTAAATGAGAACGGACTAAAGCAGGCGGAACTGCTTGGGGAGTACCTGGGCGATGAGAAAATCGATTTCATTTATTCCAGCCCTCTCCAGCGGGCCGTAAAGACCGCCGAAGTCATTGCCCGCCCCCGCGCACTTGATGTTAACATTGTCCAGAACCTTATTGATATTGATTACGGTGAGTGGCAGGGCTTATCGCTCCGTGAGGTTAAAGGGAAGTACCCTGAGATTTATCAGGACTGGCTGGATACTCCGGAGCAGGTGAGAATACCGGGCGGCGAAAGCCTGGGGGATGTCAGGAGCCGTGTTGTGCCTTTCGTGGAGGATGCCGTCATGAGGTGCGGCGAGGGCAGGGTGGTCCTGGTATCGCACCGCGTCGTGAACAAGGTGCTTATCTGCGCCCTGCTCAGGCTGGATAATTCTTACTTCTGGAATTTCAAGCTGGATACAGGCGGCATTACCCGCTTTAACTTTGATGGGGACAGGGTCATTCTTATCAGCCATAATGATACCTCTTATTTGAAATCTATGCAGGGTCTTCCGCTCAATGATTTTTAGTTTTCAAAAATTCGCTTTACATAGCGGGCACGTAGGATTAAAATGCGTATAGCGATTCTAAAAAACGGGGGTAGCGACCGTGAATATCGAATGGTTCCGTGACCTTGTATTGTGTATTTTCGGTCTGGGAGCGACAGTCGCGGCTATTATCCTGGTGGTGCTGGCGTTTTTGCTTTATTTCAGAATTAAACCGATACTCGATTCCATTAATGAGACTTCCCGGACCGTCGCCAATATCACTTCCAGCGTTGAAGAGGAAGTAGCCAAGCCTCTGGCTCAGATAATGGCTTTCGTCCAGGGTATCCGGCAGGCGATTGGACTGGTCGGTAGATTTACCAAGAAGGAGGAAGATTGAGATGGGTGAAAAAGAGTCGGGCAACAGCTTTATTATCGGTTTCATCCTTGGCGCTATCGCCGGGGTAGCTGTCGGCTTTCTCTATGCCCCCAAAGCCGGGAAAGAAACACGGGCGCTATTGAAGGAAAAGGCGGGAGAACTGAAGGAAAGGGCCAGCGAGATGCTTTCCAGAGGGGGTAAAGAATCGGGGAAGGGCTAGGGCATACGGGGAACTGATAAGCCTTAAATAGTGTCATTCCAGTCCTTCAGCCGAAGGAGAATCCAGATCTTTCACCTTGTCATTCTGACCCCGATGCAATCGGGGGAAGAATCCGTGGTTGGAATGGTGGTCTGGATTCTCGTCTCAAACATTCACATTGAAACCTAATAATTACACTATTAAACCGTCTCTATATTTTACTATCTGGCTAATCACATTTTTTTGTTACTTTTTCTCCTCATCCTCTGTTATAATTGGGTTATGGAAAAACCTCTTCTCGTGCTCTTTGACGGCAACGCTATCGTCCACCGGGCTTTCCATGCTTTCGGGGCGACGCGGTACCGGCAGGCTACACCTCTGACCGTCTCCAGAACGGGTGAGGTCGTCAGCGCCGTCTATGGCTTTGCCCTGATGCTGCTTAAAGTGCTCAGCGACCTGAAGCCGACCCACTATGCCGTCGCCTTCGATAAAAAAGGGCCAACCTTCCGTCACGAGCTTTTCGACCAGTATAAAGCGCAGCGTCCGCCCATGCCCGATGAACTGGTAAGTCAGATAGGGCGGGTCAAGCAGCTGGTGCAGACTTTCCATATCCCCCTCTTTGAAATTGATAAATATGAGGCTGACGATGTCCTTGGCACTTTAAGTACGCAGGCCGGCCAGCGGGGAATTGATACCGTTATCGTTACCGGTGATGCCGATACCATGCAGCTCGTCTCTCCCCATGTGAAAGTGCTCTATCCTAAGGCTGGCAAAGCCTTCAGTGATACCCAGCTTTTTGACGAGGAGGCGGTCCGGCAGAAATACGGTGTCGGTCCGGAACACATTGCCGACCTCAAGGCTATGGTCGGCGACCCCTCTGATAATATCCCCGGCGTCCCCGGCATCGGCGAAAAGACGGCTGTCAAGCTCATTCAGCAGTTCGGCAGCCTCGAAGACGTCTATAAGCATCTGGATGAGGTGACGCCGCCCAAAGTCAGGGAGATACTGCAAAACAATAAAGAGGTAGCCCGCCAGAGTAAAGAGCTGACCACCATCGTGACGCAGACGCCGGTCACTCTAAACCTGGATGATTGCCGGGTCAGCCAGTTCGACCGCAAACAAGTGGCCGATTTCTTCCGGGAGCTTGAGTTCTTCAGCCTCCTGCCGAAATTACCGGGCACGGAAGGGGAATCCTCTCCATTAGAGGTTAAGTCCGCTCTGGTACAGAGAGAATACCGTATTGTGGCGTCCACGGCAGACCTCGATGAGCTGGTCAGCCGTCTGTCATCGGTTGCATCGTTCGCTTTCGATACGGAGACGACGGGTTTGAGTCCCATTTCGGCGCAGCTTGTCGGCATATCCCTGGCTTTGGAGGCGGGCAGGGCTTATTATATTCCGGTCGGTCATGTCCTCTTGGATGAGGTAACGCAGCTACCATTGAAGCAGGTAATCGACCGACTTAAGCCTCTCTTTGAAGATAGTAAAATTGCCAAGCTGGCGCACAATGCCAAGTTCGATATGATGGTGCTGGCGGAGTGCGGTTTAGCTGTTAACGGCCTCAGCTTCGATACGATGATAGCCGCCCATCTGCTGGGCGAAAAAGCTTTAGGGCTGAAGGCGCTTGCCTTCAGCAATCTGGGTATTGAAATGACGCCCATCAGTGCCCTTATCGGTACTGGTGCTAAGCAGATATCCATGGCTCAGGTTGACATAAAGAGAGTCGCCGATTACTCCGGTGCCGATGCCGACATGACTTTCCGGCTGGCAGGCATATTTGAGAAAGAGCTAGGCCGGCAGGGATTGAAAAAGTTATTTGCGGAAGTTGAGATGCCCCTGTTGCCGGTATTGCTGCTCATGGAGAGAAACGGCGTGGCGGTGGACTCGGCGATGTTAAAGGAGATGTCGCAGCATCTCGGGGAGCAGGTTACCGAACTGGAAAAAAAGATTTACGAAGAAGCCAAGCATGATTTTAACATTAACTCCCCTCAGCAGTTGGCAAAGGTACTCTTCGATGAGATGCAGTTACCCACGACGCGTAAGGGCAAGAACAGGTATTCTACCGAAGCATCTGTCCTGGAGGAACTGCGTCCGGCTTACCCCTTTGTCAAAGATATTCTGGAGTACCGCCAGCTCACCAAACTCAAATCGACCTATATCGATACGCTGCCGGAACTGGTGAATCCGGAAACGGGACGTATTCATACCAGCTTCAACCAGACCAGGACCACTACCGGACGGCTTTCCTCCAGCGACCCCAATATGCAGAATATCCCGGTACGCGGGGAGTTGGGAGGACAGGTTCGCCAGGCTTTTATCGCCCCGCCGGGGTCGAGCCTTCTGGCCGGCGACTACTCTCAAATAGACCTCCGCGCCCTGGCGCATCTTTCTCAGGACGAGGGGCTTCTACGCGCCTTCCGCAACGATGAGGATATCCATGCAGCCACGGCCGCTCAGCTGTTCGGCGTGGAGAAATCGCAGGTAACCAAAGATATGCGGCGCTTCGCCAAGACGGTCAACTTCGGCGTTATCTACGGCATGAGCGATTACGGTCTGGAGCAGGCCACCGAGCTTTCCCGCGAGGAGGCCGGCAAGTTTATCAGGGCTTACTTCGAGAAATATCCTGGCGTGAGGAAATACCTTGATGATACCAAGGAAAAGGCGCGGCGGGATGGCTATGTGCAGACGCTGCTGGGCCGGCGGCGTTATATTCCCGATATCAATTCGGCCAACCGGCAGGTGAGAGAGGCCGCCGAGCGCATGGCGATTAATATGCCGGTACAGGGCACTTCCGCCGATATCATCAAGGTGGCGATGATAAATCTGTTCCGCGAGATGGCAATGAGACGCCTGGAAAGCAAGATGCTGCTCCAGGTGCATGACGAGCTTGTTTTCGAGGTACCGGATGAGGAAATAGACTTCATGCGCCGGCTCGTAACCGGGGTAATGGACTCGGCGGTGGTACTGAGCGTGCCGTTGAAGGTAGATACCAAATCCGGTAAAAACTGGGGAGAAATGAAATAAACGAAAGTATTTAGTAATGGATTATTGTCGTTCTAGCCTTCTCCCAATTGTCATTCTGACCCTGAACGAAGTGAAGGGGAAGAATCCGTTCTCTTTACTGTCATTCCAGCGAAGGCTGGAATCCAGAGGGGTGGTGTGTCATTATCTGAAATATCATATATACGAAGGATTAACGAGAAATGCCCGAACTCCCTGAAGTGGAAACGATTAAGAACGAGCTTTTACCCTATGTCATCGGGCGGACCGTTAAGGGCGTGGATATCTTCTGGGATAAGATGGTCCGCCAGCCGTCGGTTGAGGAGTTTCGCTCTCGTATTATCGGCCGGAAGATTATCGGACTGTCCCGGCGCGGCAAGTACCTCTTCTTTCACCTGCTTGGTGGCGACGTGCTCGTGATGCACATGAAAATGACCGGTTCTCTGCTGGTGAATCCGTCCGACGGCAGATTTACGCGTGCTATACTGCACCTCGATAACGGAACTGCTCTTCATTTCTGGGACCAGCGCAAGTTCGGGGTGATGTGGCTGGCTGAGGACGAAAGCGCCGTGGACGATATGCTTGGCCCTGAGCCTCTAGAAAGTGACTTTACATCTGATGTTCTGGCTAAGCTTTTACGTAACCGTACCGCGCCGGTAAAACCTGTCCTCCTCGACCAGTCCATCATTGCCGGTATCGGTAACATGTATGCCGATGAAGCTCTGTTCGAGGCTAAAGTCCACCCACTGAAACCGGCGGGAAAGCTTTCGCGAGAGGAAATTAAGCGTCTTCATAACGCCATCAGGCACGTGCTGCAAAAAGCTCTCGAGAAAAAGGGTGCCAGCGTGCGTAATTATATTCGACCCGACGGCGCGCTCGGCACCGCCCATGACGAGTTTAATGTTGCCCATGGCGTCGGCAAAAACTGCCCCCAATGCGGCGCGCCCATCCACCGTATTGTGGTGCGGGGTCGTGGCACTTACTTATGTCCTCAATGCCAGCGGGAACCTTAGTCATCCCACCGCCAATCTCCCCCTTTAAAAAAAGGGGAATTTTATAATCCCTATTTTTTCGTCCTGCAACCAGAGTTGTTAATCATCCCACAGTCGGAAGGGCGGGTATTCGTCCGTCATCAGGGTAACGTAAGCACCTACGCGGAGCACCCAGCGGTTGAAGCCGATAACCAGCTTAAACAGGTCTTTGGGGTATTTTCCGATGAATAAAAGGCAGATGCCGGCAAAGAAGGCTAAAACAAATATCAACCCTGAGCCTTCGCCGCCAATTTGCCATTTATCCGTATGCCAGATACGATCGCCCATCGGCCAGTTCCACTCGTGCATTTTCCATGTCCAGCCGCCGGTCAGGAAACCGACGATAATGTAATGTGGGATAGCCAGCAGCCACCATTTCACCAATACCAGGCCGCGTGACATCTTTTCGGGGTAGGGTATATCGAGGTCGGCGGGGTAATCGGGGTCGGGGTTCAGACTGAACGGGGGATATTTATCGGTGCCCAAGGCGCCATAGCTATAGAAACCCACGCGCCACGTCCAGCGTAGAACGCCGACTTTATAGTCGAACAGGCCTTTGGGATGCTTTCCTGTAAACAGGATAGCGAAGAAGGATATCACGCATACGCATAAGAAAGCTATCCACAGGAAAAACAGCAGGAAATAATGAGGGAAACCGAGGAGCCATTTGAGGAGCCACCAGCCGCGTGCTGGCGGTATGGTGAGTTCCCCTTTGAGAGTTACCGGATAAGTCTTTTTTTCTGTGGTCATTGTTCACCTCCTGAATTTACAGAACGATTAGTTGCTCCAGATTACTATTATTGGCTTTTATTGTCAAGAATCTGCAGAAGTGTGTATAGACTTAAACGGGGGATTATTTCGGAAGAAATCAGTGAGAAAAAATGAGGCCGATGAATGAATCGCTGCGTTTGTGAACGTTATTTTGCAGCCATCGCTGGTAATCATTGCGGTTGCCTGGGCGACACTGAGGTACTCTTAGAGCTGGCGAATCGCTCTATTTGTATAATTAATGTTTGTTAGTTTATTACTTTACCGGTACTACAAGAATACTATTCGCCAGGAGAGCTGCTTTACGCCGGGCTGGACCCGTTGCCATATACTTTGCTGAGCAGGAATTTGATATCCTTGAGTCTTTCCGTATCACGGGCCAGTCGATTTAGTCGGTGCGTCGCCCACCTTTCTATTTCTGTGTCAGACACACCCAGGGCCCGGGCGACGTTTATGGTTTCGTCAGTTACTTTTCTGGAGTAACTGGTGCTCTCTTCAAACCGCGCCTGCACACCAAGGGCTATCGCCTCCATCTTATTTAAAGATTTCGGTTTGGCCTTGTCTGACTGTCTCTCAGCAGGATATGTATTTGAAGTGTTCATAAACTGCCTTTCTTTTAAACTCGTCATTAGTGCTTTGTCAGAACCTCTTGTTTTTAAATAATTGGCCATGCTTTATTGCTGATTGAAACTATAATATTTTGTTTCTTTCTTTTTACCTCCTTATTTTGTATTTTTATTTTCAAAGGGCCATCCCTTGATGGGCATTTTAAACTCTTCGAGGAATTCTCTGAAGTCCTTCTTATCGATGCGGTAGTGCCCGCTGGGGAGTCGGAAAGCCTTGAGTCTGCCGCTCTTTATCCATTCGAGCACCGTGCTTTTGCTGACTTGGCAGTATGCGGCGATGTCTCTTGATGTTAATCGGATATTTTCCGTGAGATTTTTCCTGGGCACAGAGCTCCTTGAACTGTCCTTAATGATGGTGCTTTATCTGTTTCCAGTGTTTTTTACATATCTGGCGTATTACACATATGATAGATATGCCGAATAACAAATACGTCACAAAATGTCGTGGAGATGTCACAAAAAAGTCACAAAGAATGGTGACTTTGAATAATAGGGCATTTTTGGTGACAAAAGGGCCGTTAGCTGGCGTTGTTGACAGGGCGTTATATTGCTGATAATATAGGACGTTGGGAGTTTCACAGGTGAGTACCAAAAAGGTTGCCGGGACAAGAATACCGGAGTTCGGCATCAAACATGGGACGCGCTCCGGGCACCGGCCGGAATCGGGTATCGTTGTGAAAAGCAAAGTCTGGCTGGAGAAAGATGGCAAGCTATTCATGGGATGGGGCCGCGCAACGCTGCTGGAGCGCATTGACCAGCTTGGCTCTATCTCCGCGGCGGCCAGGTCCATGAAGCTGGCTTACCGTAATGCCTGGCTCTGGGTTGAAGCTATGAACCGCCTGGCGCCTGAACCTCTTGTGGAAAAATCAACCGGAGGCGCCCGGGGTGGCTACGCTCGTTTAACCGAGGAGGGGCGGAGAATTGTACGGGAATACAAGGAAAAACGTGCCAGCGTTCGCGAGTTGATTAACAAACGGATGTAATAATTTTTTTAATAACGTTATATTGATGATAATATAACCTTGATTATTTTACCGTAATATGAGAATAAGGGATTACCTCAAATCTCATTCTTCGTCATCCCGATTTTATCGGGATGACGAAGAATCCGTGGGTAGGGCTGGTATTACACAGATAGTCCCCACCACCCCCCAGACCCTTCCCCTTCAGCCGAAGGGTCTGGGTGACATGGATACAGTTCTTTTAAGGCAAAAGCGGGATTTAATGAAAGAGGTGAGTATCATTGAAAAGATTGAAGCTGATACTTATCGGAGTGTTGTTGCTCATGGCAATGAGTGGCTGTGCTAAAGAAGAGACGAAGGAATTGACAGCCTTCGTTGGTTCGGCCAGCAAACCGCCTATGGAAGAGGCCGCCAGGGCTTTCGAGAAGGAGACCGGTATAAAAGTGTATGTTAACTATGGCGGCTCTGGAGCCATGCTTTCTCAAATCGAGTTGTCCAGGAGTGGGGATTTATATATCCCGGGCAGTCAGGACTATGTCACAAAAGCGCAGCGAATGAATGTCATTGACCCGGCGTCCGTAAAAAAGATTGCCTACTTGATACCTGTCATCGCCGTCCAGCACGGTAACCCGAAAAATATCCGGTCCCTCGCCGACCTCGCCAAGCCCGGCATTGAGGTCGGTATAGGCAATCCGCAGGCGGTTTGTCTCGGACTTTATGCCGTGGAAATTCTGGACCATAACAATCTATTAGCGGACGTGAGTAAAAATATCGTCGTCAATGCGGAAAGCTGTGAAAAAACAGCGACTTTGATATCTTTAAAGTCGGTGGATGCCGTTATCGGCTGGGACGTTTTTCATCACTGGGACCCGGACAAAATAGATGTGGTTTACCTGTCACCGGAGCAGCTTCCTAGGATTGCCTATATACCCGGCGCCGTCACTAAATTCGCTAAAGATAGTAAAAGCGCTCAGAAATTTCTTGATTTTCTGGTTTCACAGCAGGGACAGGATATTTTTAAAAAGTGGGGTTATATCACCACCGAAGAGGAAGCCAGGAAGGTCGCTCCGCATGCCGAGATTGGTGGTGAGTACCAGCTCCCGCCGACCTATAAGATGTCGATAAAATAATAGTCTATCGGCTTTGCCCTAAAAGTGCATACTTGTGTCACCCTGAGCGTAGCGAAGGGTCTCGGAGTGGTGGGGACAGTATGTGCATTACTTGCCCACCCCTAGATTCTTCGTAACTTCGTTACTCAGAATGACTTTTAAGGCAAGTTAATTTATCGGAAGGTGTGCCCGTATGTTTAGAATTTTAAAAGGTGCCGGCGGTGAAAGGGTCTTTAAAGTAGCCACCATCAGCGCCCTGGTGTTGCTGGCGGTCTTCTTTATCGGTATCATCGTTTCCATGCTGGCTTATACCCGGTGGAATGATTTTATCTCGGCGCTGTTCTCCGAGGAAATATTATTCGCTATCCGGTTGAGCGTTACCACCGCCACACTAGCTGCAATTATCTCCATACTGATTGCCGTGCCGGTAGCCTACGCCATTTCGCGCGCCAGTTTCCCGGGAAAAGATGTTGTTGACAGCCTGCTCGATTTACCCATCGTCATATCGCCCGTGGCGCTCGGTGCCGCCCTGCTGGTCTTTTTCAATACCCCCCTGGGCGCCGGTATCAATAACCATGTTATTAAATTTGTTTTCGCGGTACCCGGCATTGTACTGGCGCAGATTACGGTTATCAGCGCCCTCGCCATCAGGCTGCTCAAGTCCACCTTCGATAGTATCGACCCCCGGTATGAGCAGGTCGCCCGGACGCTGGGCTGCAGCAAACCGGAGGCGTTTTTCAGAGTGACCCTGCCTCTAGCACGGGACGGACTCATTGCCTCCGGGATTCTTACCTGGGCCCGCGCCCTCGGCGAATTCGGCGCTACGGTTACTCTGGCCGGGGCCACGGCTTTCAGGACCGAAACATTACCCACGGCGATATTCCTCAGCCTTGCCTCGGCTGACGTGGAGAAGGCCATCGCCGTGATTTTCGTGCTCATCATAATTGCCATCGCGGCCCTGCTGGTTATCAGGAAAATCATCGGCAGAAGGTATCAGATATGATTGAAATCAAAGGCCTGTCCCTGCAACTGGGTGAGTTCCATCTCCAAGATATCAATCTGTCCATTCGTGACGGCGAGTATTTTGTCATCCTCGGGCCGACAGGCGCCGGAAAAACCGTGCTGATGGAGTGCCTTGCCGGACTTCATCATATCAGGAAGGGAGAGATATGGTTCGACCGTACCGAAGTTACGTACCTGGTGCCTGAGGAGAGGAATATCGGCTATGTACCTCAGGACTACGTCATCTTTCCCTTTCTTAACGTTTTTGATAACATTGCTTTCGGCCTGAAGCAGGCAAGGTCTGCCGGCTCCGACATACCGGAGCGCGTTAATAAGCTGGCCGACATGATGGGTATTTCTCACATATTGCGTCGCGAGACGCGCTCGCTGAGCGGCGGTGAGAAGCAGCGGGTAGCCCTGGCCAGGGCTCTGGCTCCGTCTCCGGCAATTCTTCTCCTCGATGAGCCTCTCGGGGCTCTTGACCTGCGCACCGCCAAATACTTGAGGCTCGAGCTGCGGCGCGTCCACCGCGAGCTTGGTTTGACCACCATCCATATCACCCACGACCTCATGGAGGCGCTGGAGATGGCGGATAGAGTGGCTGTCGTCCAGAACGGTCAGGTGGAACAGGTGGCTGGCCCGGAAGAGATGCTTTTCTATCCTGAAGGCGAGAAGGTTGCCGATTTCATCGGCGCGCCGAATATTCTGGACTGCGATTACTGCCGCGACCTGGGGCAGGGGATTAAGGAGGTCGGCTGCGGCGGACTGAAACTGACCGTTCCCCACGAGGGCGGCACTATTCATAAGGTCGCCATTTTGCCGCGTCATATCTATGTTTCCGAGACGCGACCGCCCGGGCTGAGCGTCAATGGCTTTCAGGGCATCGTTACCGATATCAAGTCTGTGGGCAATATGGTGAGAATCTGGATTGATGTCGCGGATAATAACCTCATGTCCGAGATACCTTCTTATATCTTTGAGGAGATGAGTTTAGCCGTGGGTAAGGAAGTCTTCCTGATACTACGCATGAGACGCATCAGGGCTTATGAAAGCAGTCATTGAAAGTGTATCTGTCATTGCGAGTCCATCCCGACGAAGTCGGGACGACGAACCTGCACGCCGAAGTGCATTACGGCACGCAGGCGTGGCAATCCCTTTTTAATCAATTGTCATTCTGACCCCGATACAATCGGGGGAAGAATCTCGGGGAGGGGTGGCGTCCTGGGTTCTCATGTCAATACCGAAAATGACATTATTTAACAATATCTTTGATACACAAAATTCACTTTATTTACAATATCCGGAAATTTTTTAGCTTTCCAGCGAACCTTTTCATATTTTTTACGTTATAATATAACAGAGCAGTGATAATAAGGGAGGTCTGTATGAAAAGGTTGATAATTGGTCTATTGATGGTTATTCTTCTTGTGGGAACGGTAGCCTGCGCTAAGTCGGAAGAGTCAGGCCCTTATCCTTCTCCGGCACCGGCCCCTATGCCTGCACCGGCCCCCAGACCGTCATCAACACCGTCAGTAACGGTTAAGGAAATGCCGCCTCCGGTAATTAATATACCTGCCCCATCTCCAGCGCCTGCCCCGGCACCGTCAGGTTCTAGTTATGGGGGTGTCGACCAATCATGGTCCGGCGAACGCCTGATTATCCGCACCGCGAATATGTATCTGGTGGTGGAGGATGTCGCCAGTGCTTTACAGCAAATTACACAGCTCGCCAGTACCTATAAAGGTTTTGTCGTGTCCTCCAACAGCTGGCAGGAGCAGGACAGGATGATGGGCAATATCGCCATCAGGGTGGAGGTGGCAAGTTTTGATGCTGCCATGGGGGCGTTGCGCGGCCTGGCTGTGGAAGTCAGGTCGGAAAGCACGTCCGGCCAGGATGTAACTGAAGAGTATGTCGACCTCGAAGCCAGGTTACACAATCTCGAAGTTACCCGGGTACAGCTGGAAAAGCTGCTTGAAAAAACCTCCGAGAAAGTAACTGATATCCTCGAAGTGCAGCGTGAGCTTTCCAGGGTAACCGGCGAAATCGAGCAGACCAAGGGCCGCATGCAGTACCTGGAAAAGAGCTCGTCCATGTCCCTGATTCAGATAAACCTGGAGCAGTCCAAGCTTACCTTAGAGTTCAATGCCGACCCCCGCAGCGTGAAGGTAGGTCGTGATGTATGGTTCTTCCCGACCGTCTCCGGCGGTTTTCAGCCTTACAGCTATGAGTGGGACTTCGGCGACGGCAGCACCAGCACGGACGCACAGCCGTCCCATGCCTATAAGTCCGATGGCAGCTATACTGTCTCTCTCAAGGTCACTGACGACCGCGGTAATACTGTCACCAAGCAGAGGGATGATTATATTACCGTGATTGCCGGCTGGAAAGCTGGTAATACCGCCACCAGCGCCTGGAACGGTCTGGTCGGTTTTGGTCATGTCCTGGTCAATCTTTTAATCTGGCTGGGTTATTTCAGCCCGCTGTGGATAGTTATCGGCTTGATTGTCTACTTTGCCTGGTGGCGCCGCAGAAAGAAGACTTAAAACACGGTTCTGTTCGTCTTTTCTGGATTAATCAGTAAAGTTGAAGAGGGGCGCCAGCCCCTCTTCCCTTTTTCCCCGGACCCTAAAGTGAAAGCCGCTTAATGATATCCTCGCGGCTCATCCCTTCGATGGCGATAACCTTGTTGCGGCTGGTCTGGCCTTTAACAATGGATATGGAAGATTTTCTCACTCCCAGTGTCTTGCTGAGGAAATCGGTAAGTTCCTTATTGGCTTTACCTTTAACCGGCGGTGCCGCGATTCTTACCTGGAGCACACCGTTGCTAAACGCAATTATTTCGTTACGGTTAGCATTAGGAGTAACTTTAACCGTTAGCCGGTTATTTTTATTATGACTGTTTATGGTCAAATTTTTTATTTCTCAATGATAAAAGTTGTCCTGCTAATCGCGGACCTGGCCGCGTCCGACCGATATGGCAATTGAAGCCAGGAACAGGACTGCTGAGAGTACCAGCCAGAATGTCCAGGTGAACTGGTCGCCGATGTTCAATTGTACTTCCAGGATGGTGAGAATGCCCAGTATCGCGCTTAGTCCGCCGATGCTGCCGATAATTGCCGCTGCTATTCCCATTAGTTGACCTCCTTATCGGTTTATCCTATAGCTTTAGATGATATATAATAATATCTGGTGTATCTTTTATTTCGTTTGGAGATAATATAGCATGAAACTGACAAATAATCTATATTTTTACCCGGAGCAGGGAATGCTGGACTGCAATACCTATGTCATCAAGGGCAGCCCCGGCATCATTATCGACCCCGGAAATGTGGAGTTTCTGGCGTCGCGGGTAGGTAGTTTGCATCAAGACGGCATCGACCCCGCGGATATCGGCATTATTGTTAATACACACCTTCACGTCGACCACTGCGGCGCCAATGAAGCGTTTAAAAAACTGTCCGGGGCTAAAATCGCCCTTCACCCCGTCCAGAAGAAAAACTATCGGCTGGTGGTTATTGACGGCGCTCATCTTTTCGGCTTGGAGCCTTCGGAGTTTAAAGAGGATAGCGTTCTGGATGAAAGCCGCCTCACTTTCGGTGGTATTGACTTGGAATTGATTCCGTCTCCGGGGCATTCTCTGGACTGCGTTTGCTTTTATCAGCGGCAGGAAAAGGTGCTCATTTGCGGTGACGTTCTTTTCGAGATGAACACCGGCCGCGTCGACCTTCCCGGCGGCAATAGTGAGGAGTTGAAGAAATCTATAGAATCGCTATCGCGGCTGGACATCGAGTATCTGCTGCCCGGTCACATGGGGGTTGTTACCGGCGCTGAGAATATTGTTCGTAATTTCGATTTTATTCGGAGCAACGTCTTTCAATGGTTGTAAGGGGGAGAAAAATCAGGGAGAAGTGATATGGCTCACTTAGAAAAAGAAGTTGTGGATTTGTTTGAAAAACACAAATTAACTCATGGTATAGTGGAGTCGGCCACTGGCGGGCTGATATCACATCTTATAACTAATGTCCCCGGCAGTTCTGATTACTTTAAGGGGTCTGTGACAGCGTATGCTAATGAGACCAAAATTAACATTATCGGCGTTAAGGCTGAAACGTTAAAAAAGTACGGCTCGGTCAGTTCCCAGGTTGCCGAGGAGATGGCGCTGGGCGGCAGAAAAGTTCTTGGGGTGGATATCTGCCTCGCGGATACCGGTATCGCCGGGCCGGGCGGAGCGACCCCGGGTAAAGCGGTAGGGCTTTTCTATCTCGGTTTAGCCCACAAAGACGGCGTCTTGAGCCGTAAACATGAGTTCCACGGTACCCGTTCTCAGAACAAGAAAAGCGCCGCCGAGGCCGCGTTAAACTGGTTGAAGGAATATTTATTAAGCGTTTAAGAGTTTCTCCTCTCCTTTTCCCACCCGCTCAAGTCTTGTTGTCATTGCGAGGAGTTCTGATGCAATCGGAACGACGTGTCAATCTCTGTTTAAAGTCTCAGTAATGTCATCGCCTTTGCCAGTAAAAAATTCTCATTCTCCGAAGGGATATTGTTGAAGTAGTTTCCATCAAAACATCTCCCTTTCCTAAAGTGATTCATCCTGAAGAATTCTTCCTGAAGGAGATTGAGAGTGATTTTGAATCCATAAATCCCCACCCTGAAAGGAGAGTGCGCAGCGAGAGGGGGTTTATGCTACTTCCTTTCCTTGCTACTTGTTGTTTTCCCTCTCCCTGGATGGGAGAGGGTAGGGTGAGGGTGATAATCACCCCTTGGGAACCGAGGGGTGAGGTATCTGTAAATTGCCATCCTCTCCAATCAATGCTATACTCTGACCATATCATCGACTGGATTGGAGAATTTACGTGAAGAGAATTGATGGTCGCGCCTACGATGAGTTGCGACCGATAAAGATAGTCCCCGGTTATCAGAGCTTCGCCGAGGGGTCGGCCTTGATAAAGCTGGGCAAGACCCATGTTTTATGCTCGGTCAGTGTTGAAGAGAGGGTGCCTCCCTTCCTCAAGGGGAGCGGCAACGGCTGGATAACGGCGGAGTACGCCATGCTACCGCGGGCCACGTCTACAAGAACCCAGCGCGACTCTACGGTAGGCCATGTGGGTGGTCGGAATCAGGAAATCCAGCGCCTCATCGGGCGTTCGCTACGGGCGTCGACTGACCTCACTGCACTGGGTGAAAGAACTTTAATCGTCGATTGCGATGTCATCCAGGCCGACGGCGGCACCAGGACCGCCGCGATTACCGGCGCCTATGTCGCTTTACACCAGGCGATGGAAAAGCTGATGCACATGGGCGTGATATCATCAATACCAATGAAGTGCGCCGTGGCGGCCACCAGCGTTGGTATCGTTAACACCTTTATGATGATGGACCTGTGCTACGATGAAGATGCCCAGGCTGCCGTCGACTTTAACGTGGTGATGACCAGCAAGGGTGAGTTCGTCGAGGTGCAGGGCACCGCCGAGGGCAAGCCGTTCTCCCGTGAGGTAATCAACGATTTGCTGTCCCTAGCGGAAAAGGGCATCCGGCAGCTTTTCCAGGTCCAGCAGAGTGCCTTGAAAGCAAAAACTTAGATTGTCATTCTGAGGGTACAAAGTGCCCGTGAGAATCTGATCGATATTATCACATACGTAATGCCAGGCAATCAATATTACATTTATATCTTAACCACTACTGGGAATACAGCCCTTTATACCGGTGTTACTAATAATTTGATAAGAAGGGTCTATGAGCATAAGAATAATATAATTAAAGGATTTACCATGAGATATAACGTACATAAGCTTGTTTATTATGAGGTCGGAGATAATATCTTAGCAGCTATAGAGCGAGAAAAGCAGATAAAAAGCTGGATACGAAAGAAAAAAGTAGCGCTGATAAATGCCTTCAACCCGGACTGGCACGACCTTTATGGCGAGATAGCCGGAGTTGCATGATGGCTTGCTCTGGATTTTACCTATTTCAGAGAGTAGTAGTAGATTCTCACGTCGTCCCGACTTCGTCGGGGCTCCTCAGAATGACAGTTAATTTTTTGTAATTCACGGTCTTAATTGTCCAATTCCGATGATATATAGATTAAAAAATTCATGATTTCATTAACCCCCTGCTGGATACCCCTCAGTTTGCTGAGGGGAGGAAAGCGGCCCCGTCCGTAACTTGGGGTGAGGAGGCTTACTTACTTGAGAAGCCCCCCAGATTACTGGGGGGTACGTCATTCAGAGTCTTTCCCAGGTTTCCCGACTGATTCCTGCCTGTCTGAGAATTCGCGAGAGAAACTCTCTCCCGATCTCCCCATGGTGCGGGTTCGGGAGCCGCAGCCGCAACTCGCCTTTAATCATAAATTGATGCTTGGTCCCAGAATAAGGTCCCGTAAAACCGAGCGTTCGCAGGAATTTGATAAGCTCTTCGCGTTTGGTAGGTCCGAATCGAGGCATTAAACGGCTTCCCTTAGCTTCAATTCCATGCCGTCAACTACCGGTAGTGGTAAATGGCGGGAAATGCTGAGTAATATCCAGTCTTCTAGGACTTCTCTGAGTTCACTACGACATTCCTCCAGTGTACCGGCATTGGCGTATACGCCGCTGAATCCTGGTATTTCACCATAAAAGCTGCTATCATCGGATAAAATCTCATAGCGGGCTTTTTTCAAGGCTGCCTGGACATATTCGGTCAACATAACTATCTACCTCATGCTCTATTGGCGATTGTACTACAGTGAATTTCGGACTGTCAAGATACAGAACTGCTTCTAACTCCCATACTGGGAAAAATAATAGTATGTTTAGCTTTTCGGCCATATCGCAACGATAAAAAATACCAACGCTGCCAAAATAAGCAACATTCCTAAAATCTTTATTCCTCTGGTCTTCAAACTTAACCTATAAAAAATATTATGGCTATTATATAGTTCTAAGTACCTTGTTTCAATATGAAGCAATTTAAGAGATATCCTATCAAGAAATTTGTAATATGCCGGAGCAAATTTCTCGGTCAAAGCGTCTAGTTTCTTAGCAAATATTATTAAAAGAATACCTAATACAATAAAAAGCGCAATCCAGACACAAAGTATAATAAAACCAATCAAATTAAACCAGCTTTGCGATTAAATTGTAACGGAGAACCGCTATTACTAATTCGGCATTCTAAAATGGACGGAATAACCTTTTATTACGGTCTCACCTGTCCGCTGCCGAAGATAATCCACTTGTAAGTCGTCAGCTCTTTTAGTCCCATCGGGCCGCGGGCGTGCAGCTTTTGCGTGCTGATGCCTACCTCCGCCCCCAGCCCGAACTGCCCCCCGTCCGTGAACCTGGTGCTGGCGTTGACGTAGACGCAGGCGGCGTCCACCTCATTTAAGAAGCGCATGGCGCTCTGGTAGTCCTCGGTAACAATGGCCTCGGAGTGCCCCGAACCGTACTTTTCGATATGCTCCAGCGCTTCGTCCAGCGAATCCACCACCTTTATAGCCGCTGTCAGCGACAGGAATTCTTTGCCCCAGTCCTCCTCGACGGCCGGGATAAGCTTCAGGGACTTGTTTGTTTTCAGTATAGCCAGGGTACGCTTGTCGCAGTGTAGCTCGACTTTAGCCTTATTCAATTCTGATGCCATCTTCGGCAGGTAGCTTTTCGCTATATCGGCATGGACAAGTACCGTGTCCAGGGCGTTGCAGACCGTGGGCCGCTGCACCTTGGCGTTATAGACGATATTCACCCCCTTCTGAATATCGGCGCTTTTATCAATGTAGGTATGGCAGACGCCGATGCCGCCGCTGACCACCGCCATGGTGGCGTTCTCTGTGACGGATTTTATTAGCCCCGCCCCCCCTCTGGGAATAATCAGGTCGATGACGTCATTCATCCTGAGCATGTGGTTGACCAGGGTGCGGTCGGTATTGTCTATAAACTGCACGGCGCCGTCGGGCATGCCGGCTTTTTTACAGGCTTCCTGAATCACTTTGACGATGGCGGTATTGGAGTTTATCGTCTCCTTGCCTCCCCTTAATATCACGGCGTTGCCGGACTTCAGGCAGAGGGACGATATGTCCACGGTAACGTTGGGTCGGCTTTCGTAGATGGCGCCGATGACACCGATAGGCACCCGCTTCTTGCCGATTTGCAGGCCGTTGGGCATGGTGCGCATGTCGAAGGTCTCGCCGACGGGGTCATTCAGGGCGGCGACAGCGCGTGTGTCGGCGGCAATGCCTTCGAGACGGCTCTTATTCAGCATAAGGCGGTCGAGCAGGGCGGCGCTCATGCCGGATGTTTTAGCTTCATCGTAGTCCTTTTTGTTGGCGGCCAGTATCTCATCCTTCCTGGCGAGGAGGTCGGCGGCGATATTGTTGAGGGCTTTATTTTTAATATCGGTCGAGAGGTAGGCCAGGCGACGCGAGGCAGTCTTAGCCGCCATCCCTTTGGCTTTTAGCTCTTCTACGGCTGATTTCATGGCTGGATTCCTTTCATTATGTCAGCGAACCTGTTCCTTCGAGATTATAGCTGTCAAATGCCAGGCCGAATGAAGATGATGTCTTCATCTTGGCAGTGCATAGACCTCGGCGGCCATCGTTTAATTCGATAATACAGTTTCCTGCCAGCATTACACATTTGTCCAGTGTAATTTCACCCCACCATTCCCTTCCATCAGATTCGGCCGGTGATTTCTGGTAAATCTCATAAGTGACTTCGTTTAAATAATTTTCGCTGCTATCGTAAATCTTACCTTTGCCCTTGAAAATTTGCATATCTGTTAGAACCCGCCCCCTTGTCATCCAAAATAAAGAACTTAGTCTTCATTTTCCCCTCCCCCTGCACTTATTGTGCTTTAACTCTCTGGCGGAGACGTTCGAGTATCCACATACGTGCGAGTGTAGTAGGGCCGACCCCTAGCTCTCGCGCCTCTTCCCGAATTTGCTCCCACTTGTCCGCAGGGAGACGGACTGGTATTACCTTATCCAGGGGTCTCTTTATTTCTGCATGCACAACCTCATCAGTTTCATCCCAGGCGTTACCGCCCTGCTCAATTTTCTCAACTGCTTTATCTATATCCGCCATCTCACTTACCTCCCATCGTTTTACAATAGAGTCACCTCTCGCTATCGGTCATTTCCCTGGTTGTAGCTACCTTCCAACAGCCTCTTCCTAAGTTTACCAGCACCACCAGAATATAGCGCCCGCTCTCTATCTGGCTGAAGAGCTTGTAAAGTCCTTCTTTACTTCACCGGATATGCCGCGCTTCTGATTGACAGGCTTGTTCTATTTCTTCGAAGGTGACCCCGTGCTTGGACTCTATCTTGTCTAGTATGTGGTCATCAATTTCTAATGACTCAATACGCAGCACTGGATACTTACCTCATCTGTTTAATAGTGTATACGAAATGTATACACTTGTCACTCCCTACTTGAATAGCCCGCTCCCGCTGACGTGGAAGACATAGCGCGGCGGGAGGCTCGTTACCGCCCGGTTGACCCGTTTCTTGAGGGCGCATGTGCCACGGCGCCCGTCCTCCAGTTCCAGGGTATATCCGCCGCCGTCCTTGATTTGCTTATATTCGATAAGGGTTAGTTCTCCCCACCAGCTGTGCGGTTCCTCGTGCTGGAACTGGTAGCTGACATTGGCTAAAAATTGTTCAGTGCTGGAGTGGTAGAGTTTGCCTGTGGGCACTTGGCTCCTCTCTTTCTAGTAGCGCCAGATTGTTACGGTGCACTACCTCTGGCCCGTAGTCAAAGCTGAGCAAACTGGCGATTTTATTCGAGTGCGACCCCTTGATGATGTTGATATCGCTGGAACTGTAGTTGCTGATGCCACAGCCGAGATGTATCCCTTCCGTATCGTAGATATCGACGATATCCCCGCGGCTGAACCTGCCTTCCGCCTTCTGTATCCCCGCCGATAACAGGCTCCGGTTCTGTTTCTTAAGCGCCGTCGCGGCGCCGGTATCGACTATCAGTTTGCCTCTGGTGCAGAGTCCGGAGAGCATCCAGCGCTGGCGGCTTTCCAGGTTGCCCGCTGTGCTTGGAAAGTGCGTACCGATGGCTTCGCCGGAGGCCAGCTTTAAAATAATGTCGGTTTCCCGTCCATCGGCAATGACCACGTGCACCCCCGAAGCGGTGGCGAGCTGGGCGGCCTCTATTTTGGTTATCATGCCGCCAGTGCCGATTTTGCTCGAAGTGTTTGCCCCCATTCTTTTGATGCTGGCGTCGATTTTGGTCACCAGCGGTATAAGTCGTGCGCTGGGGTCGAGGGAGGGGTCGGCCGTGTACAGGCCGCCGGTATCGGTGAGTATCATGAGCATGTCGGCGTCGATTAGATTGGCGACCATCGCCGAGAGATTATCGTTGTCGCCGAACCTGGCTTCTTTGATTTCGTCGGTAGAGATAACATCGTTTTCATTGACGATACAGATAACCTGTAGCTCCATCAGCGCCAGGAGAGTATTTCGCGCGTTCAGATAGCCGGCGCGGTCGGAAATATCGGACTTTGTCAGTAGTGCCTGTGCTACGGTGATATTATGCTGCCCGAATAGCTGCTCGTAGGTATTCATCAGGCGGCTCTGCCCCACTGACGCCAGCACCTGCTTGAAAGGGATGCCCTTGATGGTCCCGGTCAAACCCAGCTTATGGCGTCCGGCGGCGATTGCCCCGGAAGAGACGATAATAATCTCCGCACCCTGTTCGTGTAACCGGGCTATCTGCCTGACCAGATTTGACATCATTTCCTGGTTCAGTCGGTTGCTGCCGCCGGTCAGCAGGCTGGTGCCTAGCTTGACCACGATACGCTGGTAGGCCGGGCCTGGCGATTTTTGGTTTCTATTATTCTTGCTCATTTTTTAAAAAAGTGTTTGTCCCATTATAACACAAGCTGGAACGGGTTGAACAAGGATGCTATCCCTGGAAGCTACCGTAAAATATCTGAAAATCCCACTCAATTATTCTCTAAAAAGGGGGAGGTCATTATTTCCCCCTTTGGAAAAGGGAGGGCTTTGTCCCAAAAGTACTGTATCCCTGTCACCCTGAGCGTAGCGAAGGGTCTGGGGGTGGTGGGGATTATCCGTGCATTAACAGCCTCACCCATAGATTCTTCGTTACTCCGTTCCTCAGAATGACATTTAAGGCAAGACTAAAAGGGGGATTTTGATGTTTTCATTTTAATATGACGTGCATCTCCTCTTTAGCTTAATCATTCAATCTGTGCTAAAATCATAAGTAAAGGGCTGGCCCATCTTTATGGACGAGCCCTATAGGTGTTTGGAGTAATATATTGCCGGAACTGAGTAAGCTATTAACATTAATTGAAGGCATGCCTGCCTATCGCCGTCTTCTGGAAGGTCTAAAAAAGCGGAACGGCAGCGCTGTCGTGGTGCTTGATGCCGCCAAACCTTATTTAGTCGCGGCTCTTTACCAGAGCCTTCGGGTGCCGGTGCTTTTAGTCACGGCGCAGCCGGAGAACGCCAGGAAGCTCCACGAACAGCTTTTAAGCTGGTCTTCCCCCTCGGGGAAGGTCTGGCTCTTTCCGGAACCTGATGTCCTGCCCTATGAGCGCCTGGCCCCGGATACTACTACCGGGATGGAGAGAATCCAGGTGCTTTCTTTACTGGCAGGCTGTGGCAGCGGGCGAAATGATGCCGGAGCGCCCCTGGTCGTGGCTTCAGCGGCGGCTGTTATGTCGAAGACGATGGCGTATCGTGATTTTGTTTCCGCCTGTCACACCATAAAGCTGGGGATGAATATCGAGCCGTTCCACTTGCTGGGCGACTGTGAGGCTATGGGCTACCGGATGGAAAACATGGTGGAGGTGCCCGGTACCATGAGTCACCGGGGCGGTATTATTGATATTTTTCCGCCTACCGGTGAACTGCCTGTTCGTCTGGAGTTTTTTGGTAATACTATCGAGAGCATCCGCAGCTTCGACCCGGCCACGCAGCGGACGGTCGATAAAGTCTCTTCTTTAGCGATTGGTCCGGCCGCGGAGTTGCTGGCGCCGCATCGACTGGATAAGCGGTCGCTGGAAGATACTTTACAGGCCCTCGACCTGTCGGGTTGTACCGCCGAGGTCAGGCAGCAGTTCCAGGGCGACATGGACATGTTTCTCAGCGGACAGCTATCGTCCGAAGCGTCGTTCTACGCTTCGTTATTCAACAGCGGCCGGCTTCTCGATTACCTGCCGTCCGGCTCACTGCTGGTGCTCGACGAGCCTTCATCTATCGAGCAGACCGCTGCCGATTTGGATGCCGAGGCTCAGCAGATGCGGACGGAGAAGCTGGAGCGGGGGGAGCTGCCCCGCAATTTCCCGCGACCCTATTTTACCTGGGATGAGATGGAGCCGGCCGTGAAGGGCAGGCAGTCCTTGAGTCTGGCGGACTGGGGTCTCGAAGAGCAGCTGGACTTCATCTCTGCCCCCGGCTATGCCGGGAAATTATCATCGTTTTTGAAAAAGGCTGTGGAGCTTTTAGAACAGCGGAAACGCATCGTCATCGTCAGCCATCAGGCGAGTCGACTTTCCGAGCTGCTTGTTGACGAGGATATCATCGTCGCCCCCGTCGAAGAGGTCACTCAGGTGCCGGAGCTCGGCGCGATGGTCCTGGTACAGGGTTCCCTGCCCGAAGGCTGGGTCATGAGCAGCGATACCTATCTGTTCACCGACGCCGAGATTTTCGGCTTCGTCAAGCAGAGGCGACTCATTAAAATGCGCCCGGCCACGCGCCATAAGCTCATGGTCGATATCGTCCCGGACGACTACGTTGTCCATGTCGAACATGGCATTGGTAAATTTACCGGCGTGACTACGCTGAAGACCGCCGGCAGTGAGAAGGAATACCTGGTGTTGCAGTACGCCGCGGGCGATACTCTCTATGTCCCCACCGACCAGATTGACCGGGTCAGCCGCTATGTCGGCGCCGGTGACCGGACCCCCGTGCTGAGTCGACTCGGTACTCAGGAGTGGAACCGCACCAGGCAAAAAGCCAAGGAAGCGGCTGAGTTGCTTGCCCAGGAGCTTCTGAACCTCTATGCCCTGCGGGAGGTCGTGCCCGGTTTCGCTTTTTCCCGCGATACGCTGTGGCAGCAGGAGATGGAAGCCGCCTTCTCCTATGTCGAGACCCCCGACCAGCTTGAAGCCCAGCGGGAGGTCAAGGAGGACATGCAAAAGCCCAAGCCGATGGACCGCCTGGTCTGCGGGGACGTCGGCTACGGCAAGACCGAGGTCGCTATCCGGGCGGCTTTCAAGGCGGTGATGGACGGCAAACAGGTGGCTGTGTTGGTGCCCACGACCGTGCTGGCACAGCAGCATTTCGCCACTTTCTCCGAAAGGCTGGAGGCTTTCCCCATAAAGGTGGAGGTGTTGAGTCGTTTCCGCTCTCCCGCCGAGCAGCGCGCCGTTATCGATGGACTTGCCGGCGGCACCGTGGATATCTGTATCGGCACCCACCGGCTTTTACAGAAGGACGTTAAATTTAAAGAGCTGGGCCTGCTCGTTATCGACGAGGAGCAGCGCTTCGGCGTCAACCACAAGGAGTACCTTAAAAAAATGCGGCGTGAGGTCGACGTGCTGACCCTGAGCGCTACCCCTATTCCCCGCACCCTGCACATGTCTCTGGTGGGCGTTAGGGATATGAGCACCATGGAGACCCCGCCCGAAGCCCGCCTCCCCGTGAAAACTTATGTCGCCGAGTATAACGACCACCTGGTCAGGGAAGCTATTTTGCGGGAGTTGGAGCGCAACGGCCAGGTCTTTTTCGTGCATAACCGCGTGCAGAGCATCGCTATGGTCGCCGCCAACCTGCGGGAGCTTGTCCCCGAGGCTGAAATCGCCATCGCTCACGGCCAGATGCCTGAGGAAGAGCTGGAAAACGTTATGACCGCTTTCAGCCGGGGTAAAATCGATATCCTGGTCTGCACCACCATTATCGAGTCGGGGCTGGACATGCCCAACGCTAATACCATGATTGTGAACAAGGCGGATAAGTTCGGCCTGACTCAGCTTTATCAACTCAGGGGAAGGGTGGGACGCGGCGCTAACCTTGCCTACGCCTATTTCCTCTACGACGGCGGCAAGCGTTTATCGCCCATCGCCCATAAGCGTTTGCGCACTATCTATGAAGCCACCGAGCTCGGCGCCGGGTTCGGCATTGCCATGAAGGATTTGGAAATCAGGGGAGCCGGCACTTTGCTAGGCCCCAGGCAGAGCGGGCACATTACCGCTATCGGCTTCAGCCTTTATACGCGACTTCTTGCCGATGCCGTTGAAGAACAAAAAGCTATCCTGGCCGGACGTGAAAAACCGCCGCCCCGTCTCCCCCCGCCCACCGTCGATTTACCCCTCGATGCCTTTATCCCCGGGGACTATGTATCTGACGTTGATACCCGCCTTGAGCTTTACCGCACCCTGGGGAATGTAGATGCGGCCGAAAAGCTGGACGACATTTTGAAAGAGTACACCGACCGCTTTGGCAACCCGCCCCCGGAGGTGCATAATCTGCTCTATGCCGTGAAAATAAAGGGACTTGCGGCCAAAGCTGGTATAGAGTCCATCATCACTGAGGAAGGCCAGATTATCTTACGGCGCTTCCAGGGTACGCCGTTTGACCAGCAGAAACTCCTGCCTGTCATGCGGGACGGCATAGAGGTTGGCCGGACACAGATACGGATTAACTATGGGAAGATAGGGAGGGGGTGGAAGGGGGTGCTGGAGGGGGTAATAAATAGGGTTTGACATAAGGTGGTAGAATAAAGAATATGGAAATTAAAAGACTGAAAAGCCAGGCTTATTTCTGGACGAAGGAATGGCAGGAAGCCGAGAGAGAAGCTAGCGAAGATATCAGGGCAGGCCGCGTTAAGACCTTTGATACTACTGAGGAACTGATAAAAGAATTAGACAAATAGCAGAATCATCAAGAATGCTAAGCTCTCTGTCGAAGATTTCAAGAAGCTACTTTGATACGGAGCCAAGACGAATCTATTGCCAATTTCGCAAACTCCTTTTCCTTGCTATTTGATACTTGTTACTTGGTACTTTCCCCCTCTCCCCCTTTTCCCGGTGTGCTATAATAGGACTAATAGGGAGAAGAAAGTGGAATACACCGTTATCATCAGAAAAGCGCCTGATGGATTCTTTATTGCTGGTTGCCCCCTGATTCCCGAAGCGCCAGCCCAGGGTAAGACCTACGATGATTGCATGGCCAATATTAAAGAGGTGCTTGAGCTTTGCCTCGAATACCGTAAGGAACGTGGTGAGGAAATCCCGCAGGAAATCGATGCTAAGAAGGTTACTGTTGCCATATGACAAGGCTGCCTTCACTCAAAGCAAGGAAGTAGTTAAAGGCTTTCAGGTATTGGGATTTGAGAAAGTCAGACAAAAGGGGAGTCATGCCATATTCCACCATCAGGACTGCCGCCGGGCCCCTGTACCAATCCATCCTTCTAAAAATAACCTTCCATACTTGCTTTCGGACATTCTGAAACAGCTTGAAATTGATGAAGAAAATTTCTTACAGGCTATAGGTCGGAAATAAAAGAAAAGATGCAATAATAAAATTAATGTATTTTACGTAAAGGAACACCTTAATGAAAATACTCATGGTCTATCCCCAATATCCCATCACCTTCTGGAGCTTTAAACATGCCCTCAAATTCGTCTCCAAGAAAAGCAGCTATCCGCCGCTCGGACTGTTGACGGTGGCCGCCATGCTCCCCGCGGATTGGGAGAAAAAGGTCATGGATATGAACGTCACCCGCCTCACCGACGAGGATATCCGGTGGGCGGACTATGTTTTCATCAGCGCTATGGTAATCCAGAAAGAGTCGGTCAAAGAGGTCGTGAGACGCTGCCGTGAACTCGGTGCTAAAACCGTGGCTGGTGGGCCCCTCTTTACCATGGAGCCGGACGATTATCCGACTGTCGACCACCTGGTTCTCGGCGAGGCCGAGGCGATACTGCCGGAGTTTTTAGCCGACCTATCCAGCGGTTATGCCCGTCGTCTCTATCGGTCGAAAGCCACCCCGGATGTCTGCGCCACGCCCCTGCCTTTGTGGTCGCTCATCAATATGAAGCACTACTCGTCCATGAGCATCCAGTATTCCCGCGGCTGTCCCTTCAACTGCGAGTTCTGTGATATCGTCCTGCTGAACGGCCACCGGCCGCGCACGAAGAGCAGGGAGCAGGTGCTGGCTGAGCTGGATGCGCTCTATAACCATGGCTGGCGCGATGGCGTCTTTATCGTCGACGATAATTTTATCGGCAACAGGAGAAAACTCAAAGAAGAAATCCTGCCCGCTATCATCGAGTGGCGGAAGGGCAAAAAGCGTCCCTTTCCGCTCAATACGGAAACATCGATAAACCTGGCCGACGATGAGGAGTTGATTCAGCTGATGGTAGAGGCGGGATTCAATGCTGTCTTTGTCGGCATCGAGACCCCCAACGAGGAGAGCCTGGCAGAATGCGCCAAGAGCCAGAACCGTAACCGCGATTTGCAGGCGGCTGTCAGGAAGCTTCACAACTTCGGCCTCGAGGTGCAGGGTGGTTTTATCGTTGGCTTTGATTCCGACCCTCTTTCTATATTTAAAAGCCAGATAAATTTCATTCAGAAGAGCGGCATTGTCACCGCGATGGTCGGCCTGCTCAACGCCCCTCCCGGCACCAGGCTGTACCGGCGTTTGAAAAAGGAAAACCGCATCGTCGGTGATTTTGATGGTAGCAATACGGAATGCAACTTTATCCCGAAAATGAACTACCAGGCACTGATTAACGGCTATAAAAATATCCTCGACACGATTTATTCTTCCCGGCAGTATTACGAGCGGATTAACACTTTCCTCAAGGATTTCAAACCGTACAAGAAAAATCGGACGAAGTTCAATTTCAGTCATGTCAGGTTGCTTTGGAAAGCCTTCTGGATTCTGGGCGTCTGGGAGAAGGGAAAGAGGTACTACTGGAAGCTCATGGTTTCGACGGTACTCAAGCGCCCCCGGGCTTTTCCGGTGGCGATGAAACTGGCTATCTACGGATATCACTTCCGCCGTGTTGTGGATAAGTACATGGGAAAAACCATCGGTGTGCGGGGGACGTAGAAATCCGCCGGCTCAACCCCGAACCGCATTATTTCACTTGGTGAAAGGCGTCAGTCTCCTTCCTTGCTACTTGATGTTTCCCTCTCCCTTGATGTGCTTTGCCCCAAATGTCATTCTGAGGAATCCCGACGTGTCGGGATGACGAAGAATCTGTGGGTAGGGCTGGGCAATGCACAGATAATCCCCACAACCCCCGGACCCTTCGCTTGTCTTCGCCAAAGCTTTAGCGCAGGCGTGTCATTGCGAGGAGCGTAGCGACGCGGCAATCCCTGTTTACAATCATGATGACATCACTGCCTTCCTCTCTACGATATTTCTATGATGCAAAAGGGGAGCGCGCCGCGAGAGGGTGTTTGTGTTGCTTCATTTCCTTGCTACTTGTTACTTGATATTTCCCTCTCCCTTGATGGGATTAATCCTGAAGGAGAGGGCAAGGCTTGCCCTGAGCTTGTCGAACGGGTACGCCAGCCCCTCTCATCATGTTTCCCCTTCCCCTGAACCAACAAGGGGAAGGGGATATAGGGGATAGGGTCACCACTCTATTAAAACTTAATATTATAATAGGTTAACATAACAACATTTACTTACCATAACTCTAAAAACAAATCAAAGCTACCCAGATACGATTCGTTTCCCTAAAAAAAATATTGTCTTTGTCGCCCCCCTTCGATGATACAGAGACAAACGGAAAGGACGGACAAAGAGCCGTTTGCCATTGACTAACTCTTAAACTAGATGTACGCTATTATACAAAGAGATTTGCGAGGTCTTTTAAGATGATTAAAAAGGTTATATTTATATTGGTTGTGCTTTCATTAGTAGGCGTCCTCGGTTGTTCTCTAACATCCAGAACGACAAGTCCATCGACACCGGCCAGCGTCAAGACTATCAGAGAAGCTGGAATCGGTTCGGAATGGGCTATGAAGCAGCTGGAGATAAATCTGGAATCGGAGCTTTCAATAGTGCTGAAACTTGCCGAAGGGGATAAGGTGGATGGTTACTACTATCTTGAAAAAGGCAATAATATAGACTTCAAAATCACCGGTAACTCCTTGGTTTACGAATCAAAAACACAGGGTGCCAAAGCTCAAAGCATTACCTCGGACAGGTTCTCCTTTGCTGCCAGCAAAGAGCAGGGCATTGCCTATACGTTAACCCTCAGTGCCAGTAATGACACCGGCAAAGAAAAAACCGGGATGACTGTCTTCCTGGAGATTATATACCCTGCCTCTGCCTCTGTCTTTGTCCCCATCGGAACAAAATAACTTTAGCGGCAGATATCGGTTGCCCGGCGGAAATGTGTACCGCCCGGGATAGCATAGGCCGGATTCTCTTTAAGTCTGACGCTCTCCGGATGATAAGGCAGACACTCTAAAAATCCTTAAACTCTTGTCTGCTATTACTGCTCCCTATTATAATAAGTGTAAAGGTTTTTAATTATATGATGTCGTGGATATTTGTCATGTCCAGAAAATCCAGGCTACCAGCTTTTTTGGGGCGTTTAAACATTCACAGCGCTCTGGGTATGGCCGGCGTGGTGGGACCGATAATGTTGATTATCGGCGACCTTACTGCATCTCTATCCAGTCCTGATTACAGCCTGGTTCGGAATTCTATCAGCAGCCTGGCACTAATGCCTATCGGCTGGCTACAGACCATCGGCTTCCTGGCACTCGGCTTGCTGGTGGAAATATTTACCGCTGGTCTCCTTTTTAATGTCAAGAGAGCGAGGGGATTCCATTTAGGCATTGCCGTTCTTGTATTCTTCGGCTTCGGGATGCTGCTCATCGGTGCTTTCCACACCGACCCCGTCGGGGCGGCGCGCACTATTGAAGGGAGAATTCATGGCTTCACGGCCACTACTTCTTTCTCGCTCTTTCCTGTTGCTCTCCTGTTCCTCACATCCAGCCTCAGGAAAGACCCCGGCTGGCAAAACCTCTATATCTATTCGGCGGTGACATTAATTCTGGCGGTGATTCTCGGGATAACGCTGAGGATTGTTCAGGAAAAAAGCGGCTGGTTCGGCCTGGTTGAGCGGCTTCTTGTGGCCAACATGATAACCTGGGTTGAGGTGGCCGCCATTAATCTCATGCGCCTGTCTTTTTCCCGTAGCATGAAAAGACAGGAGTAAAGAAGGCAGGTAAGACATTATTCAAATCCATCCCTTGACGCCCCGTTAAGGCTCTAGTATTATCATAATTGTAGATTGAATCAAGAATATTGTACACTCGTAAAGGAGTAGGCGTAATAAAACATGATAGTTGAAATGAGAACGGGTGCCTCCAGAGAAGAAGTCGATAGCGTGGTACAGAAGGCGAAGTCGCTGGAACTTGGCGTCCAGTTGAATATCGGCACGGATAAAACAGTTGTGGCTATCCTGGGGAGCAATACTGGCCAGATACCGACGGATATCTTTGCGGTGCTACCCGGCGTCGAAAGTGTCACCCGTATTATGAAGCCCTACAAGCTCGCCTCCCGGGAATTTAAGCCAACGGATACCAGGGTCAACTGTGGGGGGGTGGAAATTGGGGGCGAGCGTATTATTGTTATTGCCGGGCCCTGCGCCGTGGAAAGCGAGACTCAGCTTATGGAAGCGGCCAGGGCTGTGAAAAAGGCCGGTGCCAGCATACTACGCGGCGGTGCCTTCAAGCCGCGTACGTCTCCATTCAGCTTCCAGGGTCTTCAAAAAAAAGGGCTGGAACTGCTGGCCAAAGCCAGGGAGGATTTCGGGATGCCGGTGGTTACCGAGGTGGTGAATCCGCAGGAAGTGGAAATGGTGGCTTCCTATGCTGATATGCTTCAGATTGGCTCGCGTAATATGCAGAATTTCGCTCTGTTAACCGATGCCGGGAAGAGCCGCCGCCCTGTGGTGCTAAAACGCGGCTTTTCCTGTACCATTACCGAGTGGCTTACGGCCGCGGACTACCTTCTGGCGGAAGGGAATAACCAGGTTATCCTCTGTGAGCGTGGCATCAGGACGTTTGAGGATAGTATTCGCTTTTCTCTGGATATTTCCGCTATTCCGGTGTTAAAAAAGTCCAGCCACCTGCCGGTCATCGTCGACCCCAGCCATGCCGCCGGACATTATTCGCTCGTACCGGCCATCGCTAAGGCGGCTGTGGCGGCTGGTGCCGATGGACTTCTTATTGAGGTCCATCCCAATCCTAAGGAGGCTTTGGTCGATGGTCTTCAATCGCTCTCGACTTCGGATTTTACCCGTCTCATGGAAGAGCTTCGAACCATTGCCAGGTCTGTGGGGAGACATATCTAGCTACGGCGGGAGGATAGAGCCGTCGCCGCTATTCTGGACTGGTTGAAATCCCTTAGCTGAATGCCTGACCGCTTTGAATTGACCGATAAGCTGGCTTTAAGCTATAATCAAAGAAGAGAGATAGTCAAGACTAGGTAAAAGGCAGGTTAATCTTGCACGAGTCTTGCGGCATTTTTGGCGTATATTCTCCGAATGAAGATGTAGCCCGTCTAACCTTTTTTGCACTTTATGCCCTCCAGCACCGCGGCCAGGAAAGTTCTGGTATTGCCACGGCCGACGGGAAAAAAATCAGAGTTTTCACCGGCATGGGGAGGGTGTCTAACGTATTCAACGAGGAAGCGCTAAGCCATCTTACTGGCCATATCGCTATCGGGCATAACCGCTATTCCACGGCCGGGTCGAGCCGGGCGGTCAATGCCCAGCCGATTATCGTTGGTAACGATGGCAGTACTTTGGGTATTGCTCACAACGGCAATGTCGTTAACGCCACGCATCTCTTTGAAGAGCTTACCGCGCAGGGTTATATATTTAAGGGAAGCACTGATTCTGAGGTCATTGCCAACCTTATCCTGTCTTCTCCCGGTAAAAGCTGGGCAGACAAAATAAGATATGCCATGCGACGGCTTCAGGGGGCGTATTCCCTGGTAATCTTAACACCACAGGAGCTTTATGCAGTCCGTGACCCGTTCGGCGTACGCCCTCTCTGCCTGGGCACTATAGATAGCGGGTGGGTGGTGGCTTCAGAGACCTGCGCACTTGACCATATCGGCGCTAATTTTGTCAGAGAGATTGAGCCGGATGAAATAGTTGCCATCAACGAGAATGGAATAACAAACTACCCAGGTGAGCCAGGCCGAAAGGGGTTATGTATTTTTGAGTATATTTATTTTGCCCGCCCGGATAGCATGATTAACGGACGGTTACTATACCCGGCCCGGCAGGCCATGGGGGCAGGACTGGCACGGGAGTATCCGGTTGACGCCGACCTTGTCATGGGCGTGCCCGATTCAGCCACGGCCGCCGGTACAGGTTATGCGCAAGAGTCCGGGATTCCCGTTGTCGAAGGGCTGATTAAAAACCGCTACGTGGGGCGTACCTTTATCGAGCCCGACCAGCGTATCCGGGACCTCGGTGTCAAGCTTAAGTTCAATCCGCTGCCTCAGGTGTTAAACGGCGAGCGCCTGGTGGTGGTTGATGACAGCATTGTCCGTGGAACGACGACTCCCAGCGTGGTGAAGATATTAAGGAAGGCGGGGGCAAAGGAAATCCATATGCGTATCTGTGCGCCTCCCATCCGCTATCCGTGCTTTTTCGGTGTGGATATGGCCACTAAAGGGGAGCTTATCGCTGCCCAGAAGAGCATACCGGAAATCCGCAAGTTTATCGGCGCTGATACCCTGGGCTACCTGAGCATCGAGGGACTGATTAAAGCCGTTGGCCTGCCGAGGGATAATTTCTGTCTGGCCTGTTTCACCGGCGATTACCCGATACCCGTCCAGCTTGAAATGGATAAGCTGGCGCTGGAGAACATGGGCGCCGCCCGGCAGCAAGGCGACATCTGTGAAGGCACCGACGAGAAATAAGTGTTCGGCATTCCAGTCCTTCAACTGAAGGAGAATCCACCTTAAATTCTGCCATCTGGATTGAGGTTGTCCGAAAATCGTCATTCCCGACCTGATCGGGAATCCAGGTTATTGATAGTTGGCTTGAATACTGTCCCGATAGTATCGGGACGCTTTCGCGGGAATGACAGATTGAATATAGAAGCGGTATTTTTAGGACAACCTTAATGACATTTCAAAACCACCTCTCTTGACGCTATTGACAGCTTGCCCCTTTTATTATATAGTTAGAACAGGTGTTCTTGATATATAGTTGACATCGGGAGTTGGCATGAAAAAGCTATCCGATAAACAGCGGCGTATCATCAGGTTTATCGACCGCTTTCTTTTGGACAGAGGCTATCCGCCGTCTATCCGTGATATCCAGACCGGCTGCGGTATCAGTTCGACATCGGTGGTGGATTACAATCTGAATATCCTGGAGAGTCGGGGCTATATCAGCCGCCGTGCCGAGGTGTCACGCGGCATCAGGTTGCTCAACCGTACACCGACTTCAGAGTCGCTGGTGCCGGTGCCTGTCATCGGACTGATAGCTGCCGGTGAACCGATTCCTGTGCCGACTCCTGATACCTGGGACGTTGCAGTGGTATCAGAAACCATGGGGGTGCCGTCGGAGATTACCGGCGGCAGGGAAGATATCTATGCGTTACGGGTAAAGGGTATGTCCATGGTGGATGCGCTGATAAATGACGGTGATATTGTCCTAATGCAGCATGTCAATGCCGTGGAAAATGGCGAGATGGCTGCCGTCTGGCTCAGGGCGGAAAAAGAAGTCACCCTCAAAAAGGTCTATATTGAGTCTGACCGAATCCGGCTACAGCCGGCCAATAGCCAGATGCAACCGCTTTATGCTGACCCTGAAAATATCGATATTCAGGGTAGGGTTATCGCTGTTGTCAGGCAGGTAGTCTGACTGGGGCGCTATTTCTTATAGACCGGGGTGCACCAGTGCATGTATTTGGGGTGGTTGCCTCGGATAACCTTCGCGTAGATTTCCTGCAATTTGCGAGTAATTTCACCTATCTCCCCATTGCCTATCTGGCGCCGGTCTATTTCGGCTACCGGGGTTACGTGGGCAGCCGTACCGGTGAGGAAACACTCATCGGCGGTATATAGCTCACTGCGGTCGATTGACCGGTGAATCGTTTCTATTCCCAGCTCTTTTTCCGCCAGTTCGATGACGGTATTACGGGTAATTCCCATAAGGATATTATTATAGGTGGGTGGTGTGACCAGCTTGCCGTTTATCACCAGGAAGATGTTTTCCCCGCTCCCCTCGGAGACATGGCCGTCCGGTGAGAGCATGATGGCTTCGTCGAAACCGTTGCCGACAGCTTCCGTTTTTGCCAGGGCATTGTTGATATAGATGCCGGTGGCTTTAATCTGGGGGGGAATCACGTTGTCCTCCGGGCGGTGCCAGGACGACACGCAGCAGCGGGCTTTATCCACATCCAGGTAAGGTCCCCACGGTATCACGAACATAAAGAAGTCATTTTCCAGGTTATGCAGACGCACACCCAGCGCCTGTGAGCTTGTATAGGCTAGCGGCCGAATATAGACATCTTCCTGGAAGCCGCACTTCGCCACTAGTTCCACGCTTTTCTGGCAGAGCTCATCAATGGAGTAGGGCAGGGTAATCTTTAAGACCTTGCATCCTCTTTCCAGTCGCTCATAGTGTTCTTTCAGGCGGAAAATATAGGTCTGCTTTTTATCGCTGTTCCAGTTGCCACGGATGCCCTCGAAGATGCCAGTGCCATAGTGCAGGGCATGGGTCATTATCCCTATTTTGGCTTCTTCCAGAGGGAGAAACTTCTTCTGAAAATAGGCGTAAGACGGCATTTTACGGTCTCCTTTCCAGTTACCGTTTATTATAGCTTGAGTAGCGAGGTAAAAACAAGGGGGGCGACAAAGACAATAATTTTTTTAGGGAAACGAATCGTGCGTGGGTAGCTTTGAATCGTTTTTAGAGTTATGGTAAGTACATGCAATTATGTTAACTAATTTTTGATAAAAATATGATAGTATAATGGTGACCTATCCCCCTGGCCCCCTTCCCTTAAGGATTGATGAAGGGAAGGGGGAACATGATGAGAGGGGGCGTTGCCCCCGTTCGGTACGCTCAGGGTAAACCCTCTCGCGGCGCACTCCCATATTTCTGAATTGTGGTATCGTACAGGGAAAGACGATGATATCACAAGGGTTGTAAAATAGAGATTGCTTCGTCGTCCCGACAAGTCGGGATTTCCTCGCAATGACAGGTGCGTAAAACACGGATTGTTTCGTCGTCCCGATTGCATCGGGAACAGGTACGTAAAACACAGTAGCGTCTATCAGAGTCGAATTACAGCATGGTATAATACGTCAACATATGAATGTTACGAACAATGAAAAACCCGGGAGGGCGGGGGTGCTGGGCTGGCTCAGGAAAAGGCTCATTCCGCTATCAGGTCTTTTAATCGCCGTCGCTATCATCATAGCGGTAGGTTATCTTTATCTGCGAAATCCCAAATACTTTGAAGAACTCAAAACCTACGGGTATCTCGGCGCTTTTGTTATCAGCATTATTCTGAACGCCACCATCATCATACCGGTCAGCAATATGGCGGTGATAATGGCCCTCGGGGCTACTTTACCTTCGCCCATCATCGTGGGGTTGGCAGGCGGCCTGGGGGCGGCCATAGGTGAGATGACAGGCTATATCGCCGGTCGCAGCGGCCGAGGCCTTCTAGCGAAGAGCACCGTATATAATCGGGTGGAGGGATGGGTTAAAAAATGGGGGTGGATAGCTGTATTTGTTCTATCTATTTTCCCGATTGTTTTCGATGTCGTCGGCATAATTGCCGGTGCGCTACGTATGCCTGCATGGAGGTTTTTTATCGCCTGCTGGCTGGGCAGGACAATATCATACGTATTTATGGCTTACATGGCTTCGCTGGGGTTGAGAGTCTTGCCCTGGTTCAGTTAAGTCTTCTGTCTGATTCTCAAAACCAGCACCGAGCCGGCAATAAAGTACACCAGGCAGACCAGCAGCATAATTTTATAACCGAGCCCCGGGCTCTGTGTATTACCGAAATCGATGACTGGTCCGATGACTCTCGCCAGGACGGCACCGCCTGCCGTAGCCATATTGGCAACACCAAGGTAACGCGCTTCCTCGGTTTTGGGCGTGAAATCAGTGGCCAGGGCCCAGTTGGTGCTATTAAAGATTCCCATAGAGATGCCGGTAATTCCGGCAGCCCACAGTATCGTACCGTAATCCTGTGATAAGGCAATAATGGCAATACCCAGGGCACCGAGCAACCCCGAAGCTGTGGTAAGCAGTTTCCGTCCTATCCTGTCGGAGAGATAGCCCGCCGGCCAGACCACAATCAGCATTCCTGCTACCGCAACGAGGGAAAACCGGGCTGTCGCCTCGGCGGGATTAGCGGCACCAATAACGTCTTTGAGATAGTACAAGGCAAACTGTTGTATGGTGGTAAAAGCCATGAAGATGAGAAGACGGGAAACGAGAAACCAGATAAAGTTATGATTCGCCCAGAGGCCTTTACTAAAGGTCTGGGATATTGTTTCCAGCATTGGTATCCTGTGTCTTCCGATATTTATCAGTGGTTCTCTGACTATTAAGATGGTGGCGACCATAGCTAAAAGTAGGACTAAAGCCAGTAAGCCCAGAATTAGCCATAAAAGATAGTTCCCCTCGCTGGCGAAATAATGGTCCATATAGACGCTGGAAAGATAGACTAATGCCACGCCACCTATTATTTCAAGCAGGCCTTTGACGCCGGAAGCCCGGCCCCTTTTACCCGCCGGCACCAGTTCAGGAATAAACGCCTGATAGGGTCCCTGGGCGATATTGGTGGCTACCTGTAGCAGGCAGTAAACGGTGAAAATGGCAGCGTAGCTGCTGGCGAGTCCGATGCCGGGGATAAGCAGCAGAGCCAGAATACTGCCAATAAGGATATAGGGTCGGCGTTGCCCCCACCGAAAGCCGGAGTGGTCGCTAATGGACCCGACAATGGGCTGGACGACCATAGCCAGCAGCAGCCCCGAGAGGGTAAGCAGGCCGAGGTAAGTATTTTTCTGCGCTTCAGGGATGAAGTCCAGGAGCCGCAGCGGCAGTATGATGCTATGCAGGCTCTGCCACAAACCAGTCAGGGCAAAGCCGAAAAGGGTTATTTTTACATAATCCAGACGGCGAAACGGAATATCGCTTTTATTTAACATGATTGCTTTTTAGAAGCATAGCAGAGAGGACGGGAAAGAGGCAAGATAAATCTGAAAATTGAATATCGAAGCACGAAATAAAGTGAATAGCCAATAACCAAGATACAAGTACCAAACAAATTTCAATATTCAATGACCAATTAACAAAGTTTTGATTGTTGGAATTTGGTGATTGGTCATTGTTTGGTTATTGTATCTTGTACCCTGGTTATTTTTTAGTATTTAGTGCTCTGGCTTTGACATGTAATAATGCACGGTTGTGAATGATGCTCTATTTTATTAACTCCATATCTTCAGTATATAATCAATGATGTCATGACAGCGCGTTATCCCCTTATCGAAGAGATACACATGGCGCCGGATGCCGCCTGGTGCTTCGAAGCCTTCACACCGCGGCCTTTCAGCTTTAATCTGGACAGCGGCATGGACCCGCAGAAGCTGGGGCGGTATTCTTTCATGGGCAGCGACCCTTTCCTGGTACTGAGGAGCAAAGGCGATGAGATAACCCTGATTAAAGACGGGGTGGAGGAAAAAAGGAGGGGCAATCCTTTCGATACGCTCGGTGAGTTGCTGGCGAAGTATTCTCTCGACGGCAGTAAAGCGGGTATACCTTTTACCGGCGGGGCGGTGGGGTATTTCAGCTATGATTTGTGCCATTTCATCGAGCGCCTGCCGGCCAACGCTGTTGACGATTTACAGCTTCCTGAGTGCTACCTGGGTTTCTATGATGCCATCGTGGCGTTCGACCATAAAGAGAACAAAGCCTACCTGGTATCCACCGGATTTCCGGAACTGGAGGAAGGTAAAAGACAGCGGCGGGCTGAAGAAAGACTAAATGGGTTAAGGAGCCTTGTTTTACTTTCTCCGCCTCCCCATGAAATTAAGGAAACCGCATCCGGGAAAGGAATCGTACTCAAAGCTAATTTTTCTCACGCTGGATACCTTGAGGCGGTGGCTAAAGCCCGGGAATATATCTGCGCCGGCGATATCTTCCAGGTGAACCTATCGCAGAGACTGGAGGTCGATATGAACACCACGCCGTATGAGCTTTATAAGCGCCTGCGCAAAATAAATCCGGCGCCTTTTGCGAACTATTTCAACTTCGATGGGGTAAGCATCGTCGGCGCTTCGCCGGAGAGGTTTTTAAAGCTCCGGGGCGATTGGGTGGAAACGCGTCCCATCAAGGGAACCAAGCCGCGCGGTAAGACTCCTGAGGAAGATAAGGCGCTAGCGGAAAGCCTGCTGAAAAGCGCCAAAGACCAGGCGGAAAACATCATGATTGTCGACCTCGAACGGAACGATATCGGGCGGGTCTGCCGCTACGGCACGGTAAAGGTCACGGAACTGGCGATTCTGGAGACGTATCCCACCGTTTTTCACCTGACCTCGACTGTGGTGGGGCAATTGAGGGAGGGGAAAAGCCGCATCGATCTGCTAAAAGCCACCTTTCCCGGCGGCTCTATTACCGGGGCACCCAAGGTGCGGGCCATGGAGATTATCGATGAGCTGGAACCGACCCGCCGCAGCGTTTACACAGGGTCGCTGGGCTACCTGAGCTTCAGTGGCGACATGGACCTGAACATCGTTATCCGGACGATTATCGTCAAGGACGGCCGGGCGTATTTCCAGGTGGGGGGCGCCATCGTTTACGACTCCAAGACGGAGGCGGAGTATATCGAGACGCTGGACAAGGGTAAAGCATTGATACAGGCCCTCAGCCTTTCACCTCAGGGGGACGTGGAGATAGTGTCATGATTCTGGTGATAGATAACTACGATTCCTTTACCTATAACCTGGTGCAGTACCTGGGGGAACTGGGGCAGGAGCCGGCGGCTTACCGCAACGACGCAATAACCCTGGAGCAGATTGAGGACATGGCGCCGAGCCACATCATCATATCACCGGGGCCATGCACGCCGCTGGAGGCGGGCATTTCCAACGATGTCATCCGGTATTTTCATGGGAGGATTCCCATACTGGGGGTGTGCCTGGGTCACCAGTGCATCGGCTATGTGTACGGGGGGCTGATAAAGCGGGCGGCGCTCCCCATGCACGGTAAAGAATCGCTTATCTACCATGACGGCGAGACCGTCTTCCGGGGGCTGCCTTCGCCACTGGTGGTGGGACGGTATCACTCTCTGGTTATCGATACAGCGAGCGTGCCGGCAGCGCTTGAAATTTCCGCAAAGACCGGGGACGGGGTGATTATGGGGGTGAGAAACCGGCGGGACGCCATCGAGGGAGTGCAGTTCCACCCGGAATCTATAATGACACCGACCGGACATAATATATTATCTAATTTTTTACAAATTAAGAGATGATTGAGAGGAAGTATTTAAAAACAAGCGATTTTTCTCTTGGTTAAAAACTAAGACGGAGGATTATCATGGCTGAATGGAAAGAACAATTTGAAAGAGTTAAACGAAGTTTGAATAGAATTGAAAATCGAAATGAAGATTTAACCCCCTATCATGAGGATGACTTTTGGCATTTCTTTCAGGATTGCTATCACTTGAAAGATTGGATAAAAAACGACTCAAGTATTCCGAAGAACATTAAGGGTGAATATATAGATAAAAATCACAAAGAAGGCCATAAAGTTGAAGAATGCATAAACGCAAATACGAATCTTTCAATGTGTGCAGACTTAGCTAATAAAAGTAAACACTTGAAACTAAAAAATAATATTAGAATTGATGAAAAAATACAAAAGCGATCTATTACATATCACGCTCCTACTGTTATAATAACTAATTCTCAAGGAAAAGAAGTATACAACTCGGGGCCAGGGAAAAGCACTATTGAATATTTTGTTCAACTTTCCGATGGTACACATTACAAAGCACTTGAAGTAGCGAAGAAAGCAGTAGAAGCATGAGAGTGTTTCTTAAAAAATAGTAATTTGATATGAGATGGGCTCAAAGAGTAATATTGGTGTTTTTTCTTAATGGAGGCAATAATGGAAGACATGGTATATTTGAACGGCTCGCTGGTGCCACGCTCGAAGGCGCGCATATCCGTAAACGACCATGGTTTTCTCTATGGCTACGGGCTGTTCGAGACGATGCGGGCTTATAACGGGAAAATCTTTCTTTTAGAGCGTCATATAAAGCGACTGTCTGGTTCGGCGGAAATCATCGGGCTGGGTCAAAAGCTGGCCGGCATTGACCTGGCGAAAGCCTGCCGGGATACTTTGAAAGCTAACAATCTTAAAGACGCCCGCGTACGCCTGACCGTCACTAATGGGGAGTCGGACGCTTTGCCCTGGACAGACGCCGGCGGTAAACCTACGGTGGTGGTGACTGCCCAACCTTATACGCCTTTTTCTGAAGAAAAATACAGCGAGGGCTTTAAGGTAGGCATAGCGTCAGTGCGGCGATGTCGACAGTCCGTAGTTGCCACTATGAAATCGGTCAATTATCTAGCCAGCGTCATGGCGAGGATGGAAGCCGCGGCACACGGACTGGATGAAGCATTGCTCCTGAACGATGACGGGTATATCGCCGAGGGCGGCGGCTGCAATGTCTTTTTCGTGAAGTCGGCGTCTCTGGTGACGCCTTCGCTCGACAGCGGTATTTTACCGGGCGTGACCCGGGAGGTGGTGAGGGAACTGGCCGATGGTCTGGGTACAAATGTTACCGAGGGCATGGTGGGCCTGGGGATAATCAAGCGGTGTGATGAGGGTTTCATGACCAATGCCATGATAGAGGTAATGCCGGTGACGGCGGTGAGCGATGAAAGCGGCCAGGTGGTAACAATCGGGACGGGGAAATCGGGTAAGATTACGCGACAGTTGATGGAAGCGTATAGAGAGAGGGTGGAAAGGGAAACGGGAAAAAACAAGTAACAAGTAACAAGTAGCAAGACACAAGTAACAAGGAATAAAATATTATAACTAAGATACAATAACCAAGTAAAAAGTGCCGAGTGTAAAATATCCGCAGAAAATATCAAAACAAAACACATTTTATCCGCTATACTTATATTTGAGTTCAGGTTATGGATTACTACGACAACGCTAAAAGAGCAATCAAATTTATCGAAGAGAATTTAAAGGAGGAAATATACGTAGATGATGTGGCGAGAGAAGCCTTTTGTTCGCAATTTCATTTTACGCGTATTTTTCTGGAATTGACAGGAGAGACTCCCGGAGCGTATTTAAGAAAACGGAGATTGACAGAAGCTGCCAATGATATTTTATGCGGGAGAAATATCATCGAAGTGGCATTCGATTACCACTTTAACTCGCAAGAGGCATTTACACGAAGTTTCAAGGATTATTTTTCAATTACTCCGGGGCTATATAAAAGAAATAGCCACAGTAATACCGGATTGCCAAAGCCTGAACTCAAGGACAATTCAATTTTTATAAAGGGAGGAAAAACGCTAATGAATAAACAACCTGAAATTGCGTTTTTCGGAGTAAATCGGCCGGGGTTTCGGAGCAAACCGGCCGGCCTTTCGGAGTAAAGTAGGCCACCCTTTCGGAGCAAATCGGCCACCCCCACCGGAGCGGCGCCGGACAACACA
>Ga0315282_10000353_pt1 | contig 92470 bp, 78 predicted proteins | sample YL17G07_20_MG_FD_203693 | JGI IMG/M metagenome (GOLD analysis project Ga0315282, IMG submission 203693) | Sediment microbial communities from Yellowstone Lake, YNP, Wyoming, USA - YL17G07_20 | ecosystem: Environmental > Aquatic > Freshwater > Lake > Sediment | place: USA: Wyoming | collected...
CAAGAAGCTTCTGCTGCCTGGGGTCCAAGGGGCGCATCCTTGATATAAGCGGATACGCTTATATTAAAGCAGACCCAAGCCCCCACGCAACCGAAACTGCCCGATGGAGTTTTCGTGCACGGATGACTCCCTGGGGCATTGCCGCGGCACTTCCTGGATGGCACAATGTCTGTGCGTGAGGGACGAATGGAACGGGCCCCGCCGCCCGGCCCAGAGGTCTGTTGGAGAAAGGACATGGAAGATGACCAAGTCGCGAGAGGAAGCAAGGGCCACAACGTCAAAGAAGCTCTTTGCGGACACCATGACTACGGCGGAGATGGCGGCCCATCGCCGCAGGAGCGGCATCCTGCTGCTGCCGGTCGGGTGTTTTGAAATGCACGACATGCACGTAGGCATGTCCTGCGACACCTTCCTTGTCGAGGCGGCCTGCAGGATCTTAGCTGAGGAATGGGATGCCCTGATCCTTCCGACGATCCACTTTACCTATCCGGGCGCGACAGCGCGCTGGCCCGGCAGCGTGAGGATACTGCCGCGAGAGGCCCTCGACTACACGATGGCGGTCGTCAAGGGCATTCTGCGGAACGGCTTCAAGCGGCTTGTGTTAGTCAGCATCCACGGGCCGAACACGCCGATGATCGAGTTGGCCTTGCGACACATCTTCGAGGAGACAAGCGAACTGCCGATCCTGTTCATGCCGGACGAAGGGGCATTGTTGCGCCGGGTCGAGGAGGAGTTTGGCCATCCACACGGCGAGGCGGCCTACTATCTGGCATCGCTTTACATCTGCGGTCGCCACGGCGAGTTCGACCCGGCCACCAACGAGAGCGAAATGCACCCGCGGCACGTGCCAGCGTTCGAAAGTCTGGGGAAACTGTGGCGCCGGGGCGTCTCGGGGCCGCTTGTCTATGCGACGCCGTGGGACCACGTGGGGCGCTATCCAGGCCTGACGCTTGACGATGCGCCGCGTGTGGCGGAGATCTTCCGCGAACAGATCCTCAAGCAAGGGCGTGGCCTGCCGGACGATTACGAGAGATACCAGCAAGACATATGGCAGGCGCTCAAAGAGGCACCGTGGGACAAGCTCTGACAGCATCCTGGCGCGAGCGGCGCCCGCACCCGGGCCGCCCAGCCAGGCCCTGGACAGTGGAAGGAACGTTAAGCCGGCTGGACGTCCAGGAACGCATAATCAGGTTCCTCATGGACGCCGTGAATGGTGAACTGCAGCCGATGCTTGAAACAGGGGCCATCGTAAGCGAGTGAGTGGTACTCGCCCCGCTCGCCGCAGGGGTCCACGCCTTCCAGCTTCCCCACGTCCTCGATGAGGCGCCGGTCTATCTCCCGCCCCAGGTACTCCCGGCTCATCCGCTTGAGCCAGACCGACGTGATCACCGCGCGGAATCCTTCTTGGACAAACTGGCTGAGCACTGACATCGGCTCCCGCAGCCACAGCATCTCCCGATGCTCGAGACCGGCGCCTTCGACGAGCCGGCGGTAGTAGTCGCTGACATCCTGCAAGTGGAGGTTGCCGAAGATGAGGCCCTTGATGCCCGCCTCTTTCGCTTTGGACATGGCCTGCCCGAAGTCCTCGTCAAAATGATCTGCACGTGTGGGCTCCACGATAGCAGCCAGGCCCAGAGCTTCGGCCTGGGCTGAGATCATCTCGGGCCTATAGCCATGGAACCGCACGCGGCCATGTTCCGTGCCGTACACGTGGAATAGGTGGGTGACGGACAGGCCCTGTTGCTGGGCACAGTACAGTGCCAGGGTGCTGTCCTTTCCGCCGCTTGTAGCCACAGCGTACATGAAGGCGTCCCTTCATATCTGGCAACCGCCGGCTGCCAAGATGTCGCAGGGCCCGCCGAGGCCATCAGTCCCGGAACTGGGGCATTCGGCTCTTCTCCGCCTCGAACAGTTCGTCCACCATATCCCGGATCTCTTGGAGGGACAACGCCGCGGCGGTCAGCGGGTCGTACGCGACGGACCAGTACAGCGTCTCCTTATCGCCGGTCAGGGCGGCCTGCACAGCCATGGACATGGACTGAACGGCCATGCTGTTCAGCGCGGCAAGCTGCGGCGGCAGGTGGCCCACGTGGCACGGATGGACGCCGGCCTTGTCGGCAAAGCAGGGCACCTCCACGGAGCATCCCAGGGGAAGGTTCGTTATGAGGCCCGTGTTCTCCATGGTCGCGTTGAAACGGAACGTTTCGCCGGTCTCGACGGCGTTCATGACACAAGCGCCGTATTCGTGACCCCGCTTCAGGTCGAACTCCTTTGTCTGCTCAGCCACGCGACGCAAGGCACCCATGTAAGCGTTGCGATCCGTCGTATAGATCTTCTTGATGAAGCCCGTGGCACCGTTCCAGTCCTCGCCCTGGTACTTCTCGATCAGGTCTTCCCGCTTGCGGAACCACGGGTTGTACTCCGAGTTGTGCCCGCTGGACTCGGTGACGTAGTAGCCGAGGTGGCGCAGCATCTCGACGCGGGTGGTGTTCCCGTTATACCAGTTTTCGTTCTTCTGGGCGGCCTCGCGGATGCGGGGGTAGGCGTCCTCACCCGCGCACGTGTAGTAGAGCACCCACGCCTGGTGGTTGATGCCCGCTGTCCATGAGGCGCAATCCGCAGGCTTTTCGCCGATGACCTGCGCCAGTTCCGAATGCGCTGCCTGCACGCTGTGGCAGAGGCCGACGATTTCAATGTCGGAGCTTTCCCTGACGCCCTCGCAAAGCATGGACATTGGGTTTGTGTAGTTAATCATGAGCGCGTCGGGGCAGAGTTCCTCCATGTCGTAAGCGATCTCGATCATGGCGGGCAAGGTGCGCATGAAGCGAAAGATGCCGCCGGGGCCCATTGTGTCGCCGATGCATTGGCTGACGCCATGCCTCAAAGGAATGTCAATCTCGTCTATGATCGGCTCGCGCCCGCCGACAAGGATTGCGACGATCACGTAGTCTGCGCCGTCCAGGGCCTCGCGCCGGTCCGTCGTAGCCCTGACCCTGGCCGGGTAGCCGCCCTGCTTGACCATCTTGTGCGCGACGGTTTCCATATAGCCGAGCGGCTCGGGGTCTGTGTCCATCAGGCGGAAGGTGGAATCAGCGAGTGTGGGGAAGGTGAGTGCATCCCGCACCATCGCCTGCGCGAAGACCTGGCTGCCGGCTCCTATGATCGCGATTTCAGCCATACGCTACCTCCGAAACCGAACGCCATCTGCGCTCTGATGGGACAGATAGAACGCAGCAAGAGGCGAGTATTTTGGCCGCCTGCATGCACTTCTGCCTTGCCGCGCAGGCCGGTCCTATGCCCCCTTCAAGACTTTGACCGCTTCTTCTGCGGAACTGAAGATGTGGAACAGCTTTGTGACGTTCGTGACGGCGAGCACCTCCGTGATGCGCGACTGAAGCCCGAACAGCCCCACCTTGCCGCCGTACCGCTCCGCTTTCAGATGAGCTTCGATGAGTGTGGCCAGCCCGCTGGTGTCCATGAACTCCAGTTCCGACAGGTTCAGCAGGATGACGTCTTCGTTCTTCTTCAGGTGCTTTATCAGGATTTCCCGCAGGTCCGGAGCGGTGTTGATATTAAGCTCTCCCGACACCGACACTGCCGGGCAGCCCTCGACAGTCAGTTCCTGCAGCGTTATCTGAGGCATCGGGCATCCCTCGAATGAACCACACGGTGCATTGCAGTCCTCAGCTCCCCACTCGGGTCTCGATCCCGTTTACGGCCCCACCGCATTCTGCACAAGGTAGACTCTCAGAGCGAGCGGAGTGAACTCCCCGCCCTCCAGTTCAACTCGCCTGCTGGCCGTGACGTCAAAGACTTCCGCGTCCTTTCCGACGGCCCAGGCGAACGACTGGTAGCACCAGAGGACTCGGACGTCCGGATCGGCGCTCATCCAGAGGACGCCGCGCCCCTGGGCCAGCATGCGCGAACTTTCCATGTGCTCGCGGACGGCGTGGTACGCCTTGTTAATAGTCGCGTACTCCTGTCGCCACCAACTCGCCAGGCGTCCTCCCGCACCCCGGGCAGCGTCGTACACAGCAGCGTAGCAGAGCCGGTTTGCACAGCCGCGGAAGTACGCTTCAATCGGGACCGCCCCGCTATCAACGATCCCTCCGTAAGGGAACTCGAACACACCATCGCGGAACATGAATTCGCAGTCACGCAGCAACCGGTAGCCAACTGCTGCGCTGGCGCCGGCCAGGCCGCCCGCACCTGCCAGCGTGCACCTGTACCCCATCCTCTGCACCGCGGATATGAGCCCGTTCATGGGGCCGTGCAGGCTGCGTATGTCGCCGCCGTCTTCGCCCGCGTCCACGGCGCGCGCCGGAGCACTGCCGCTGTCTGGCTCGCCGGCGCCGGGTGCGGGCGCCCTATGGAACCGGTCCGCAATGCCGCTGACCTCGCTGTCTGCGAAGAGTCCGTCTACTCCCAGTACACGCCTGACCCGATGCAGGTGCTCAAGGAGGAACTTCTCAGCAGGCTTCTCTCGCAGCGCAAGGGACACAAGGTGCGCTCCCGCAATGTCACCGACCGGCTCTGCTGCGGTTCTTGCCGTGTCCTGAGGTCCTTCCGAATGGCTTCCTGCAACGAGCCAGGGAGAGCAGCAGTCTGCCAGAGACGCAGCCACCTCCAGGCCTCTCTGATGGGCATGCTCAACCAGGCGGCTGACCCGCCGGTAGGACTCCTGCACGGACTCACGCGTCCCGGCCGCAGCTCCGTCCGCATCGCGAGGCGCGAACGCTGACATCAAACCGGGGACGTAAACGCGCTTGCAGCCAGCCCGGGCCAGTTCGTCCAGGCCGCGTTGCAGCGCCTCCACGCAAGCGCTCCCCGTGGCGGCGATATGGCCGCTAACCACGGTCCCTTCCCGCATCAGCTTGTACTGTTCGGCGTACGTGCGCTGAAGCTCGTCGCGGATGGCTGAGTACTGATCGGCGCGCTCCGCCACGTCACCATAGGGCGCGTTCGCACAGAGCACCTGAAGGGCCGGAAATTCCAGACACGCGCCCAGGTCCCCGCAGAGCTGATGCCAGTGGACGAAGTAGTTTTGGCCCGCATCCTTCTGGAAGAGGGACCGGCAGTGAAAGGGCGCCTCGAACGCCGTAAGGAGCAGATCCTGCCGGTCGAACTGGAACGTAAATCCCTGCAGGGCAGTGAAAAGCGGTTGGAACTGCTGCACCTCGACCGTGCCGCCGACCGAACGGCAGCACGCAGTCGTGAACGAGTCGCTCTTGCCATCGAAGGTCTTCTGCGGGGGGTTAAAGGGGCCCTGCATCCAGAATGAGTTCCCCGTGGCCCAGCCGCCCAACTCCCAAGTCGCGCGGTCATGAAGCCTGTAGATGCGGCACTTACGCGATCGGAACTTGTAGCCGTACGAGAACCCCGTGAACTCCAGCCCTCCGATTGTGCGGTTCACCGCCTGAAGTGTGAGCCGCAGCGCCCCGCCCCGGTCACGTTCCGCCTCCTGTTCCCAGGAGCCTACATTCCACCGGTCTTCGCCGTCGCTGCACGCCCATTCCATGCGCCCGTGGCGGCTCACGTGGGGTGTCAACGTGAGCGCCACGGCATCTTTGCCCTTCTCGATGTTCTGAAGCTCCAGCCGGGTCACTTCGCAGCCGTCGGGCGTGCGGATCAATGGCATGATGGGCAATTCGCCCGAGCGCAGCTTGCGGCGCCTGAGCTTCACCTCGCTCAGGCCGCGGAACTCGCTGCCGCGCTTCAGTATTTCGACGGAGATGCCGTTGTCGAAGGCGAGCCGGTAACTCTTGTCATGCTCTTTCAAACGCATGCCGAACCTCACCCAAAGCCCTCGCCGCCGGCGCGCGCCGCACCAATCTTATAGGCGCCCGCTCGCGGTTTTGCAAGCCCTCTTTGCGGTTTTCGCTGTCGATCGTCATACGGGAACTCGTGTCTCGGTGCGCCACTACAGAGAAAGAGGCGAGACGTAATCCCCATGCCACTGCCTCACCGAGACAAGTCGCTCCCGTTGCGCCTGCAGGATTTCGTAGACCACTGGCGGCGCGTCCGGCACTTCACCCCGGTAGAACCTCTCCACTCGGTCCAACTTGGCCAGGTTCTCCGGAATGCGCACCGTGAACTGCCTGACGTAGTCCTCCTGCGAGTAGTCCTTGCCGATCACGCGCTTGAAGAGCGGCTTCAGATCCTCGTAGCGGGGAAGCAAGCCGGTGGGACCGCGAATGGCCTCGACCTCGCCATGCACGCGCAATTCCATCCACTTCATCCATACTGCTTTGTCGCGCATGCCGGTCACGAACCCGCCGTCTTTGTCCCGAAGGAAGTAGTTGACTCCGAAGATGATGGGAGGCCGCTTCAGCCCGGTCGCGTAGTTCAGGTTGTTCAGGATGTACTTCCCCAGCGGGATGGCCAGGAAGTCCTGGATGCTCATGAGGTTCAACTCGCGTCTGCCTTCCTGTCCGAGGATGGCAAAGGTCGTCTCGGATTCGAGCGAAGCGCCGCAGGCGATGACGCCGTGGTCCCAGTCGAAGCTCTGCTGCACCGGCACTGAGCAGTCAGAGTCGCGCCCGCCGTAGATGATCCCTCCTACGACGACGCCCGTCGGGTTGTCGAGTTCTGGGTCAACATTCGCCAGAGCACTCAGGCGGACGGCGTAGCGTGCGTTCTTGTGTGCCGCCGGGATCGGCTCGCCCTTCTCGTCCGTCTTGCCGAGATACCAGGGCCCGGAGAAGTTCACCCCTTCTCTCGGAAGCTCGCCGCCCATGCCCAGCCAGTACGGCCTGCCGTCAGCGACCAGCACGTTGGAGAAAATGACCTCCCCCGGCGTCGTCAGCACTCTGTGAATCGAGGGATCGTCCACGGGGTTTACATTCTGGATGATCCCGAAGATACCGCTCTCGGCGTTCACCGCGCGCGCTTCGCCGTGGATTCTGCGGAAGTAAGCAATGTCGTCGCCCAGGATCGTTTCGCCCGGCAGCATGGCAGTGGCCGTCTTGCCGCAGGCGCTGGGAAAAGCGCCGGCGAAGTAGGTCTTCCGCCCATTCGGCCCATGTACGCCCATAAGGAACATGTGCTCGGCGAGCCACCCTTCTCGGTCCGCCTTCCGGACCGTCAGCCTGAGGGCGAGCTTCTTCAGGCCCACCGTGTTCCCCGCGTACTGCGTATTGACGCTGTATATGGTGTCGGTGGTGTAGTCAATGTATATGCGCTTCTTCTCGGGCTCCGCGCTCACCATGTTCCCATCCAACTTCCCCGATGAGTGCAGTATTTGAAAGAACTCTGCATTCCGGCCCAGCTTCCTGAACTGCTCATAGCCGGGCCTGTAGAGGAGGTCTTCGGAATGAGCCACGTAGAAAGAGTCCGTGCACTGCGCGCATGGGATGCTGAAGACAGAGTCCGTCGGGCCCAGGGACAGGAGGCGCAATATCATCCGGCGCCCTTTCATCGCGCCCCTCAGGAACCCCCGCACTTCCGCCAGGCCTTCCTCCCGCTCGGTTTGGTTCAGGCTCCTGCTCAGCGAATCGGTCTTGGGCACGAGGTACTTGGTTGCTTCACGGTCGCGGCCCTGGTCGTTGTAGCCGTCGAAGTGCACGGTATGCCCCTCGGTCTCCAGGGGGCTCTCTTCGCCGGACTCGACGGCCTGGCGGCGTACACGGGCGATGTCCTCGGGCATATCGGTACAGACGAAGACAGAATCGGGCTCGCACAGCTCAACGGCGTCCGCTACGAACCGATGAAGCTTCGGGTTTGTAATGCGCATTAACCCATCGTAGTTTCGCTCGTCCATCACGGAGCGCAATACTCGTGTCCAGCTTTCCTGCATTCCTATTGGATTCCTCTCGTGCTGGCCTGCCTCGCAGCCCTCCCGCCGCCGGACAGGTGGCAGCGCAAGACTCCACGCCGCGCAGAACTGAATGCGGCATGCAACGTTCCCCGAGCCGCCCGGCGTTGGATGAAGACGGGCAACGCCGTCTGCCGTGGTCAGCCTTGCCCGATCGCGGATGCGCGGCTCCGTCGAGCCCGCCATTCGCTGGGAAATCAGGTAACTGCGGCCTGGGACTGTCCGGCCCAAGGGTGGCCGGGAGCCGATGCAAGAACGCCTCGCCATTCCCGTCCTGCGACGAGGCGTACCGCTGAAACGGCAGCGTATCTGTGAACACCCTGACCGTACGCACAGATTCTACATGATTTCGGGCACCCGTCAAGCAGACGAGTCGCGTGCCATGTGTGATACAGTCGGACGCGCCGACGGCGCTGTCGTGCCATGCAGTGCCCGAGCTACCCACGGCAGAATCGGCGCAGCTCTCGGAAGGCTCCTGGTGCGGCCCATAGTCCGCACGATCTGCTGACCCCACGGGCGTGGCTGGCGCGACCACCCGCCGGATGATATAAAGCGTGGCCGCGTCAAAGCGTTGGATCTCCTGAAGGTCCAGCACAGACGCCAGGCGTGGCAGATCCCACTGCCAGCCGCGCCTCGCCCCTTTGAACCATAGCAGATACGCAGCATTTCCTGCAGCGAGGCATTCCCTGATACGCGCCAGATCTTCTTGGCGAGAAGGGCTGTAGACGGCCTGCAAGCCTGTCAGAAGGTAGATCGCATCCGCAGAATTGCTATAGACCTGGCCTTTCAGCGGGTTCTGGCGCAGCCAATGCATGGCCGGTGACTCTTGCCAGGGAGCAGTGGCATAGCCCCCCGCGCCCCGCCGGACGGCTTTGGGGACTTTGGCAAGGCTGGCGCCGACGCTGCACAGCACCCCTACGCCGAGCAGGGCGACAATAGCGGCCCTTGCCGCGCGCCGCTTCCCGTCCGCCTGCCGCAGCCAGTCCAACACGCCGTCCAACTCCATAAAGACAAGAAGCATGAGAGGCACGTGGACGGGTATCAGCAGCCTGTCCCCGATGCGATCCAGCGGAAGTATTGTCGAGAGGACAACCTGTTGTGCAACGAAGGCTAACGCGAACGCCCCCATCGTGCCCGCCCGAATCGTCCGGGGCGCCACAGATGCCGTTGCTTGGTCACTCCGCCGCCAGAGGGCCATCGCGGCCGCTGCTGCTACGCCGAGCACCACAATTCCCATCGGCAGGCGCGCACCGTCCGCCAGAAACCACTTGCCGAGGGTGCGTAGCACCAGGACAGCGTTGTGGGAGAGTGCTGCCTGCGCCCCGACTCCCGCGCGAGCCGCGGCCCCTGTGACGATGTGATGGTGAACCATCCAAAGCGCTGCCGGCGCCGCCGAAAGACACCCGAAGAAGGCGCTGTGGGCAATTCGCTTCCGGAAGGAACCCCGCGGCCCGTAGAGCACCAACATCAGGCAGCCGCTTAATATCACCATGGCTCCCGCGTATCTCTGGAGCAAGCAAAGTGCCGCCAGGAGCGCTGCCCGAATCAGCGCGCGGGATTGATTGGTCTCAAGGAAAGTAGACAGCTCAACGAGTGACAGAAGGACAAGGAGAACGAACAGGGGTTCGCTCCATGCCATCATGGAAACCTGGAGAAGGGCCGACGATGCGACTGAAGCAGTGCCCAGGACCGCGAGCAGGCGTGTCTGGACGGTCCTCCGAAGGAGGTGGCCCGCGCACAGGATGATGAGGCCGAACGCAAGAGCGTTCAGCAGCCGCGCCCCGGTCGGGGGCTCTATCCCGACCAACTCCAGGCCGGCAAGAATGGTAGGGAAAAGTGGCGGCCAACGCAGATATGGGCCGCTGGCGAAGGTGCGGTACCCTTCGCCCGACGCCAGGCTCCGGGCAGCAGCCAGGTACGATGCAGAGTCGGGGCTAAGGCCGACGCCGTATCGTGACGTCCCGATAAGGACCAGCGCCGTGCCCGCGCAGGCAATAGCCGCGATGACGACGTATGGCACCGCCACACGTCCGATCTCCTGGGGCTCCATGCGGTCGCTGTCAACTTGAGGCTCCGTCATCCCTCCGCATCCCGTTGAGCCCTGTGTATCCCGCCCGTCAGGCGAGGATTATTGTAGTCCCGCCGAGGGCCGAAGCAAGCCCTATCTTCCCAACTGGTTTAGACGGTCCGGCCGTAGAGGCGTAGGAGAACGCCCCAAAGCCGGGAGCATGCGCGCCCCGCCCTACCGCAGGTCCGCCTCAATCGCCCCCAGATCCCGGCTGAGCTGCTCGCGGCCATGTGGGTCATTCAGGACGCAATCGCCCCGGTGAGGTGCCATTGACTCCGCGCAGAATCGCCTCCAAATCTCCCTCAGGGTGTGGTCCTGGATATGCCCCATCGCGTAAGGAACAAAAGGGCACGGCGTCACGTCGCCGTATGCCGAAACATACAGGAGGGACTTGTCGAACACGCAGCAGGTCTGCCGCGGCCCCGGCAGTTCAACGTGAACGCATCCAATGTCCTGAATCGCCCACACCTGCTTCTTCTCTTCGTCGCTTAGCAGTTGATCGGCCGCATCGTTCCATCGTCCGGCCGTGGCCGGAAAGAAGACGAACACTGACGCCGCCCCGTGCTCCTTGCCCAAAGTAACAATCTTCTTCAGGCCGTCCGGGACGTTCCGCTTCGAGGCATAGGTCAGAATCTCGCACAGCACCCCGGCGTCCGCGAGATTGTCCATCCCTTGGATAGCCTTTGCATGCAGGCCGGGCAGGCCGCGCAACCTGTCGTGCACCGCTGCGTCCGCGTCGTCAATGGACACCCCGCACATCGTCAGCCCGGCCTCCTTGAGCTGCAAGACAATATCGCGGGTGAGCAGCCAGCCGTTGGTTCTCAACCGTGTGAGCAAGCCGAGGACGTGGCCGTGAGCGATAAGCTCCATCAGGTCGTCCCGCAGGAGCGGCTCGCCTCCCGAGAAGGCTACCTGCAGGACACCCAACCGCCTTGCCTCATCAAGCAACGTCTTGACCTGCGTCGTCGTCAGTTCGTCCCGGCCCTCTTCCAGGCGCCCGAATGCGTAGCAGTGGACGCACCGGCATTGACATCTGAAAGTCGCCCCGATCGTCATCCAGGTCGGCATCCGCCTGCCGAGCGCACGCCCCCAAAGGTGCGAAAGAAGTGCCCTGCATGACCGGAGCGATCCCTCAGCGCGGTAAAGACGGGCGGCCCGCCGGAGGCTGCCAAGCCTGGCATTGAGACGAGGCGAGCATCTGTACACAAAGCCCATCAGCGTTCTCTCCGGAACACGGACCCAACGGCCTCCCCGAGTGCTTCGCTGCCCCTCGCATCAGCCAGGCGGCCCTGCGGACGGGGACAGTGTATCCTTCCCTGCCGTTCCAATCAAAAGCCCGCCCATGCTGCTTGCTCAACCCCCCCTCATCCCGCATCATTCACGGCTCCCCTGAGACCACTGAGTCACGCGCGAAAAAAGTGATGCGTCAGTCTGACGAACCAGAGCGCCGCGGTCTGTTTTCGTCGGAGCTGGCTTTACCATCACATGCCCCCCGCAGAATGGCATGCGGCCGGTCTCGACGAAGCTGCGGCGCATGCAGGGCACCTCGATCAGTATTCGAAACCGTGTCGTCCCGAGGACCGCGACGGCGGGACGAGGCTTGCCCGACGTGGCGGGAACCTCGGGTCGCCCAGACACCTCTCAACTCGCGAAGTGCGATTCCGTCGAGGGCGGTCTCCTTAACCGACCTCGACCGGCTGTCGCCCCCGGTGACAGCCCGCTGGCCCAAATGGCCCAGACCGCAAGGATAGCAGCCAAGATTGCCACCAGGTGCTTCTTCGTTAGCAGCATGGAACTTCCTCCAGTTCATGGCTCGACGATGGGATGATCAATGCTCCTTATGGCTGCGATGCTGATTGGGTCTTACGTATCGTACTTTCGGTCAGTTCCCTGCTGCAGATTCTCTTCGCCGGCCATCAGGTAGGTTTCATTATGGTATTTATGGTGCTCATCCCCCAATTCATGCCCCACCCCCTGAGCCCGTTCGTCGCCCGGAGGATATCCGGATGGCAGGCCACCGGCAACTGCCACGTAGCCTGGCGGAATGGCAGAGCCTGGCCTCGGAAAGAGGTGTTCGGGGCAACAGCCACGGTCCGTCGGCGAGGGCCGGCAAGAGTTTGCCGTAGGAGGACGTCAGGAATTGGATTTGCCGGCGGCACTTGGCAAAGGCCCTGGCAGTTCAGAGGAAGCGGGCGGAGAGGGTCCGGTTGGCGGCTGCCCTTCGGGGTGAGCGTCGGCGTACTCAAGCAGGCGCGTAGCTCTTGCCTTGTATCGCTCCCACCAGGCAACCTCTGTGCCCCGTCGGATCTCGTCATCCGCCCTGTTGGCTTCACTCACCAGGTACTTGCGCCAATTCTCCGGATACATCCGCTTCAATATTGTTAGCACTTCTTTTTCTGGCAGGTCCATGGGTGCCAAGTTGAGCCACGAGTACTTCCTTATTTCCGCAGGCAGGAACCGGCCCTTCCCTGTGACCGACGCGCCTAGGTCGAGCCAATCGAGCATGTCCGTTACGGCGGAGAGGAACGCCCGTTCATTCTTCATGTTGACGATGGCGTACAATGCCTCTCTGCGAAGCTCCAGGTCTTCTTCGGGGTTTTCGACAATGCTGAGCAGCCAATGCCTGAGTGCCGGACTCTTGTCCGCAAAGGAAGCGAAGCCTTGTGAAGCCGGTGGTGGTACGAGGTTAACTTCGAATCCGGCGGCACGCATGCGCCATAGCAGGAGCCGCCCGGGGTCCTTTGGCCCGTGTTGTGATACGACCAGCCAGGCTGTAGCCGAAATGGCCCAGACCGCAAGGATAGCAGCCAAGATTGCCACCAGGCCCTTCTTCGTTAGCAGCATTGCATTGCTCCGCTTCATGGCTCGACAATGGGATGGTCAATGCTCCGTATGGCAGCGATACTGATTGGGTCATTTGTGTTGAACTCGCGGTCGGCTTCCCAGGGTACATTCTCTTGGCCATCCATGAGATGGTATGGCTTTCCTGGCCCAATTCATACCCCAGTCGGGAGCGACTTTGTGTCCCGGAGGATATCCCGACGATAGGTTTCCGTCAAATGTCCAGGAGCCAGCGGGAACGCCAGCGCCTGTCCTCGGGTGGCGGCGCGGCAGCCAAGTGCTGCCGCGCATCAGCGTCGCGGAATAGGGCTTGGCGGCTGCAGGAGCGTACTAATCGGGTTTCTCAAGAACTCCTTTCTCGGGCTTGGGCGGCTGCTGTCCTTCGGTTGCCTCGAGGTACTTGAGCAACCCTTCGGCGCGCGACTTCATGTGGCGCAAGATCTTTTCATCCATGCCGTGGGGCTGATCGAGGCGTGTATCGGCGATGCCCTCTATCCAGTTGCGCCAGAAGTCCGGCCTCGCCCGTTTCATGATGCTCAGAATCTCTTCGTCCGGAAGGTCCGTCATCAAGACCCGGAGGAGAATGTTGTTCCTAAGGCAGAAACGTTCAGACTCCTCTTCCCTTCCTACGGACGGCGTCTTCTCCATCCAGTCGAGTACCTCCTTCATGACGGCTCCCAGGATTTGGTGATTCTGGATGGCGTCAAGAAACCCCCATGCTTCGCTACGGAGCTTGCGATCCTCTTTGGGATTCTCTACGACCGAAATCAGCCATCCCCTGAAGGGGCCGTTGCTTTCGACGTGCTTGCTCCATGCCCCCCCATGACTCACCGCCCAAGCCACGGTGCCAACGGACAATTCCTTTGGAGCAACGCCGGCCTTCCGAGCGCGCCGCAGAAGTTCGTAATACGGGGGCTTCGGCTGTATTGCGCCCAAACGGAGGAAAAACGCGACGGAAGCACCCCCAACGACAATGAAGGCCAGGGCTAAGACTACGAATGTTTTCTTCTTGCTGAACATTTCAGTCCTCTGGGTCCTTAATCGGGTGGTCCACTTCCCTTATCCGTCGCAAGCTCGGCGGCGGCAAAGTGTCGCGAAACCGTTGTGCTTCTCCAAGCTCGACCTCGCCTGCCATGCGGTAGGTTGGTCGTGGTAGGTATGATGCTCGTCGCCGGCGTTCTGCCTCACCGCGTTGGGCGGAGTTTGCCCGACCAGGTCGAGGATATCGTTGTTCGCGGAAACAGGCAACACGCAGGCAAGTTGCGGAGACCGGGTTTCACAGCCGGGCGGGAATGCGCAGGCAGCAGCAACCATCGTGGCGCCGGTTACGGCGCGCTCTTAGTCCCAGGAGTTGCCGCGGGCGCCTTGGTCGCCTCCAGAGAATGGGCATACTCCAGGATTGCTTTCGAGCGTTCCGTCAACTTCTTCTGGTGTTCGGTCGACCAAGCGCTCTTGCTTCCTGGCTGGACGGAGGCCTGGGCTTCGGGGATGCCGCGCCACTCCTGACTCTCTGGCTGGACTCTACGTATGAATTCGAAGGTCTCGGGCACAGGCCAATCGGCAAGCAGTGCTATCAAAACCAAGTCGGTTCGTATCAGAACCCGCCGGCGGCGCTCTTCATTGGTGGGCGGCTTCTCTGCATCCAGGCGCTTGAGGAGTTCTTGCGCCATGCTGTAAGAAGCGGCGCCGTCCTTCATTTCATACATCAGGTGAAGCGCTTCCGTTCGGGCATAGTCTTCCGGGTCAGGCTTCATGATCACGTTAACGAGCCACCGCCGAAACTCGGGATTCTGGTCAGCCAGCCGCGGGTAGTTCCTGGCCCTTTCTCGGTCGGGCACCGGTGCTTCGGTGCGCACAAGGTCCTGTAAGGCCGCCGGCGACGAGAGCTTTGGCCTCTTCTGGGACGTTAACATGGCCGCTACGATAGCAACGGCTACCGCCAGAATAGTGGCAACCAGGATTATCTTCAGCAATGGTCTTCTCATGGAATTCTCCGGTGCGCTGTTCAGTCCGAGATGGGGTGGTCTATAGACCGTATATCGTTGATGCTGGGCGGGTCGAATGTGTCGAAGTCCCTCAGGTCCCTGTTGTACTGTGTGAAGTCGGCCTCACCCGCCATCAGGTAGAGTTCATCGGGGTTGCCATAATCTCCCCTCCATCCCTCGGGATCCCCGTCTGGTTCGTGGTTCAGGCCGAACTGATGGCCGACCTCGTGAGCGGTGCGTCGCGGATAGTGGGCAGGATAGCTCTGCGCGACAACTGCTGCAAGCCGCAGGTAGCTGCAGGAAGATCGGGCTGCAACCCGCGCCGAGAGCGGCCGCCCGGGGGCGGTCTTAGTCCCACACCGGCAAGGGCTAAGAGACTTCCACGCCTGCTGCACGAGGTTACGGACCGGTTTTTCAGGGGACTCCTGGTTCAGGTTTAGGCTGCTGTGCGGCCCCAGAAGCGGCAGAGGACGCCTGATGAGGCGGCCCGCCTTCGGTTGCTTCGAGGTACTTGAGCAACCCTTCGGCGCGCGCTTTCATGTGGCGAAGGACCTTCTCGTCCATACCGTGTGGCTGGTCGAGGCGTACCTCTGCATTGCGCTCGATGCAGGTGCGCCAGAAGTCCGGCCTCGCCCGTTTCATTATGTTCAGGACCTCTTCATCCGGAAGGTCCGTCATCAAGACGCGGAGAAGGATGTTGTTCCGGACAGTGAAGCGCACAGACTCGTCTTCCCCCCCTGCCGGCGGGGTAGTTTCCAACCATTGTAGAATCTCCTCCATTACGGAATCCACTTGCCGGTCATCATCCAGGAAAGTGAGCGCGCCTGACGCTTCGCGACGGACTTCGGGATTCTCGTTTGGTCTTTCGACAAGTTTGACCAACCACTGCCGGAAGGCCACATTGCCCCGCGCGAAGTGGCCGAAGGAACCAGTCCAGGCGGACTTAACAAGATCCCTGGGCAAGGCAAAGCCATCCTTCTTTGCCAAGCTCAGCAGATCGTACGACGGCCCCTTGGGCTGCATTGCGCCTATTCGATAGAGAAGCCCGACAGAAGCACCGCCGACGACGATGATAGCGAGGGCTAAGACTATTCCTGCTCTCTTCTTGGCGAACATGTCAGTCCTCCGGGTCCTTAATCGGGTGGTCCACTTCCCTTATCCGTCGGAGGCTCGGCGGCGGGAAGGTGTCGCTAAACCGTTGTGCTTCTCCAAGCTCGACCTCGCCTGCCATGATGTAGCTATGTCCTTGCCAGACCGCACCGTCATCCACCGAGGGACGGTAGGGAAGGTGGTCCATGCCGAACTGGTGGCCAACCTCGTGGGCCACGGTTTCCGCCTCTTCCTGCTCGAAAGTGTTCGCATGCCAGGAGACCCATTCACGTATGACTTCCAAGAAGACGAATCCTCCCCGCCCATCGCCGTCATTGCGGACCTCTGACATGCCTTTGCAGAATGCATGCTCTTCGTCCGCGTCCAAACTGGCCGGGCCCTGGAACGCGGCGGTCAGGTGGGCCACCCACCACTGCGAGCTTCCATTCCACCCCTCCGTTGAAAGGTTGATTTCTGCACCGGTGGCGTAATCATCCACATTCACCTGAAATGGGCTGTTCTGCTGCGTGTCGTAGATCTGCACGTCGACATAGGCCTTCTTCATCTCACGCTGCAAAATCCTGGTGCTGAGGGTATGCGGTAGGTCGAGTGGCCAGCCCTTGTCATCGGGCAAGGCCCACCAATCGTCATCCTTAAGGAAGTAATCGCCACCTACATATGAGGTGGTTATGCTCGTGTCCATTGGGATGTACAGGATGTCGTCGCCCCAGTGCATCTCATCCTTAAGGACCCAGTCTTCCTTCGTTGGCAGCCCTTGTTTGAACAGTGCGAGCTTGCCTTTGGGAATGCCCGTCACCTTTTGCTCAAAATGGTCCTCCTCTTCGAAGTTGCTGGGAAAATCCGAAAGTGTGACCTTCGTCCATGGGGGATTGTTGTTTGGAAAGTGCTGGATGTCCTCTACGGTTCCCGTCACGAAGTTGCCGATAGCCGGCCCCATGGAATCAAGGTCCAGGTGCAGGATGCGCCACACGGTAAGCAGCGGCGAGAGCTTGCCGTGGAAGCCCGGCACCTGCGCATCGCTGGCCGGCACGTTATTATTGTTCAGCACGGACAACAAGCTCTGGTCAAGGACCACGGCTGCCACCCTGTGGTTGTCTCCGGGCCGGTGCGCTACCGTCAGGTAAGCGGTGACCTCGCCGTTCGAATCAGTGAGCCCAGGTGACCCGGTAAGGTTGCCCGGCCCTCCGCGGTTGTCCCCGCCGAGGAGGATACCCTGGTCTACCTCGTTGTTATCCGCAGAGGGATCATCGGGGTCAAAAACCGCAAAGTAAACCGTGAAGCTCATGGTCGGCACCAGCGGCTTAACAGTGGCCTTAACATTGATCTGATCGTGCCATACGTCCCCCGGCTGGGTTGCGTCGGGATAGCACTTCAGTCCCACGGGGGCTGTGGGGTGATCGTTCGCGGACAGGCCCCCGTCGGGCTTGCTCAGTTCGACGCTCTCGATCCCAAGAACGGTAAGCTTCACGGTGTCGCTGACCGTGCAATTGCCTTTCGTGTAAGCGAGGTTGAAGAGCACGTCTCGGACTTCGTCGCTCGCCTCCTCTCCCTCAACATAGACGCTCCTGGGGAGCTGGTTGAGCTGATACTGCTTCCCGCTGGAGATCTGGCTTGTCCTGTTCTGATCCTCAATCACCTTTACCTTATTCGCATCGTTCCAGGTCAGCGTCGCTTTGTCCGTCCCAGGCAGCCCGGGGGGAAGGACCTGGCTGAGGTCCAGGCGGATGAGGCCGCCCACGCCCACAAAGCCGCCGGGGTACTCATCCTGCGGGTCGGGCACGTTCTGAAAGTCCAGGTTAACGTAAGTCACCGTGATCTTCACCGTGTCCTCTGCCCACGGCATGGGCCCCGTCCACCATTGCCAGCACTCGGCGGGATTATTGATCTCGAGCCTGAGGTTCAGGTCGCCGTAGCCGGCGGAGATGGGCTCGACGTAGAGCAGTGTCGGATAGGGCGGCGTTTGCTCGATGAACTTCTGCTGCGTCACATTCCACTTCCATCCCCAATTCAGGGCGTCGCCCGAAAGGGGCGTGCCCCCGCTGGGCTGAGAGTAAATGTTCACGCAACTCCCGTGGGTCAGCGAGATAGTGTAGGGCGCCGGCGGGATGTGCGGCTGGCCGTCCAGGAAGTTATACGGCATGACCTCGTTAAGATCCTGTGGCGAGAACTTCAGGGTGAAGGGCATCCGTCCCGATCCCTTGGCCACGACGAAGCCCGGATCGTCTTCCTCGGTGTCCTGAGGATCGCCCGGCACATCGTCGAGGGTGAGGTCGGCATCAAAGACGCGGATGTAGCCCGAGGTGGCTTGATCGCTGCCCACGTCTTGGACCGTGTATTTCACGTCGGCCTGGTTCGTCGTCCCGCAGCTCCGCGACCAGTAATAGCCCCACTCGGAGCTGTCCGGTTCGGTCCAATCTTCCAGATCCGGCCACAGCCACTGATAGGTGGACGGCGGCGGGTCTTCGAGGTTGCACCATCCGTCTGCGAGAAGCCAGGTGTACTGGTCATCATTGGGAGGCTTCCTGAGGGGACAAAGGGCCGGCCTGTAGTCCAAGGGTGGCGGCTCAGGAAGCCCATCAGGGTCACAGAGGGGTATGACGACGTGCACCTCAACGATTGTTTCTTCAAGAAGTTCATCTCCAAAGCCAGGTGGGCCGATGATGGGGATGCCGATGTCGGTATCGGGCGGGATGAGGAACAAGTCCGACGGAGGCGGGACCGGCGTGTCCGACTTCACATAGTAGCCGCCATCCGGCGCCTGCGCAGAGGCCATCCGGCCGCAAGCATGGCAACGCCGCAGAGGGAAAGAGAGAACGAAACGACGCCCCAAGCAGCCAACCCACGACCCGCCCGCCGAGCTTCCATCGTCAGATCCCCCTGACAGTAGAAGCAATTCCCCGGGACGTCCGACCCCCTCGGCGGCATTCCCAACTTTTGTTGAGATTATACCTTCTGAGAGCTGTTCTGACAAGCCCTCTTGCGGAAAACTTAAGATCTTGTAGCATGCTCCGGCAGGCCGGCCCACAATTGGGTTTCACACTCACCGGCGTTGCGCCCGTCCTGAGGTCCTGTTACCATGTCCCCTTCAGGAACGGATGCTGGTGCGGAGGAGGCCGTGGCCATTCGGACTGACGCCAAAGCATGGCTGGAGCAAGCGATCGGCCGGCTGATTCTCGGTGCCCAGGAGAACCACCTCTCCGATTTCGGCGGCCAGGCCATCTTCGACGCGCCCCTCGTGCGGGTGGCTGACGGCGATGACCCGCTCTTTGAGCGGTTCCGCGAGGTCGTGAGCCCCCGGCACATGCTCCCGCGCGAAGTATTGCGCCACCAAGCATGTTCCGGCTCCGACACGCCGGACATCCGCGTCGTCGTATGGGCCGTTCCCTTCACGCAGGCCGTTCGGCGGTCCAATCGGCGCCGCAGATGGCCGTCGAAGCTCTACTCGCTGGCCCGCAACAACGGAGGCGCGCTGAACCTGGAGGTGCGCCGGCGCCTTGTCGAGCTGCTTCGCCAGGATGGGTGGGCAGCCGTGGCGCCCGCCCTCACAGAGAGCTACGACGCCTTCCGCTCGCCCGAGCACACCTTCGCCTCAACGTGGTCGGAGCGCCACGCGGCGTACGCGGCGGGGCTTGGCCAGTTTGGCCTCAGCGGCTGCCTGATCACGCCCGCCGGGATAAACGTCCGCCTCGGCAGCGTCGTCACTGACATGCCATTGGAGGTGACGTCTCGAAGTTGCGAGGATCACCGAGCGCCCTGTCTGGCGCTGAACGGCGCGGGCTGCGGACGCTGCATCGAGAAGTGCCCGACGGGCGCCATCACCGCAAGCGGCCTCGACAAGTCAAAGTGCTACGCCATGAGGCAGGCCGTGCGCGCCCGCCATATGAACGAGTACAGCCGCACGCTCCACATGCTGCCGGCCGTCATCGTCAAGGGCGGCAAGAGGACCAGCGGATTTTCTCTGGGCTGCGCGCTTTGCCAATGCGGCGTGCCCTGCGAAGGACGTGTCCCCCAGACCGCCTCCCGGGCGGGTGCCATCCATGCTTGACGTAAAGCTGAAACTCAAGCCCGGCCATGCCAACGAGCGTTCCTGGATGGAGCCGTCGCCGCTCAGGCAACTCATCTGGAATGTCACCTACGCCTGCAACTTCCATTGCGGAATCTGCTTCACCGACGCAGGCAGGGCTCACCCGGATGAACTCACGACCCTGGAGGCAAAGGACATGGTTAGGCGCGCGCACGCCGCCCACGTGCGCGACATCATCATCTCAGGGGGCGAGCCCTTCCTGCGAGAAGACATGGTTGACATCCTTGCCTTGATGGGCGAACTCGGCATCACCGCGCGAGTCGCCTCCAACGGCAGCCTGCTGACCGACGCGCTCCTGAGGCGCCTCCGCCGCGAGACACTGACGAAGTCCTTCCAGATCAGCCTCGACACGCTTGACCCGGACCTCTACGGCGCCCTGCACGCCGCTCCGCCCGGCACCTTCGAGCGCGTGCTCCGGGCATTGGATGCGATCGGCGAGAACGGCCTGCATACGACCATCTCGGTGCGGCTCACCCCTCAAACGCTGCCCGGCATTCCCCAGCTCCTCGATCGCGCCGTGGAAAAAGGCTGGGCAACGGTCACCATCCATTGCCCCGTCCACACGCGCCGCACGGGTGACTCGTTCCCCCAGGATGCCGACGTGCTGACAATCCTCAGCCCCGTCCTCGAGCACTTCGTCTCATTGCCTGAACGATGGCTCATCGAAACCTACATCCCCTGGGCACAGTATCACCCCGTCATGAAGAGATTGCGCGGACGCGTCCCTGTCCTGCACCGGGGCTGTGCTGCCGGGCGTGACCGCCTCACAGTGAACCCCACCGGCGCCATCTCACCGTGCGTATGCCTCGATGTGCCGGCTGCCCACATGGGAGACGTCCGCCGCGATGACCTGCTTGAGGTCTTCAATAACTCGTCCGTCTGTGACCTGATGCGCAGGCCCCAGGAGCACGGCGTCTGCGCGGACTGCCCGGAGGTGACTGCGTGCGGCGGCGGTTGCCGGGCCGCCGCCTTTGTCCTGACAGGGCGGCTCGATGGTCAGGACAGGGCCTGTCCCGTGTGGCGGCGCCGGGCGGCGAGGGCTACCCGCCATGCGAGACTCTGAGCCCGCCCGCCTCTGGTACCGGATCGTCGCCGAGACCGTCTGGGGGCGACGCGGGATCGTCAAAACCAGCAGCCTCTATCTGCCTCTTGCCCTGGTCCTCTCGACGCCCTGCACGCCCCTTGGCAAGGATATCTGCCTGAGGTCGCTGCAGGTCTTCGTCGCGGTGGCATGCTGGTGCCTGGCCAGCATCCTGTCGAACGACGTGGCCGACCGGCAGGCTGACCGAGCCGCGGGCAAGGAGCGGTGGGTATGGGGTCTGCCTGCGGGCGCGGGCGCACTGGTCGTCGCAGCTCTCTGGGCGGCAGGCATATCAAGCCTTCTTCCGGCGGGCACCACCGCCGCCCTGGCCGCGTATGTTGCCGCCCTCGTTCTCGGCCTCTCCTACTCTCTCGGGCCGGTCCGCTTCAAATCGCGTGGCATCTATGGTCCACTGGTCTATGGCGCCAGCGGGACGCTCGCCTTCGCCGTCACGCCCTGGGCTTTTCTCGGCTCGTCCTGGTCAACGCTAACAGTGATTGTGCCGGCGGTTCTCCTCGACAAGTGGGTCAACATTCATTTCCATCAGGTCATTGACTGCGCAAGTGATCAGGGCAGTGGCATCCGAACGTACGCGGTTGATGTGGGCCTGGAGCGGGCGCGCCGCTCCCTCAAATGGGCGGCCGCGGTAGCTTCCGGCTGGCTCGTCGGCACACTGGCCTTTATCGCGGCCCGCCTGCCCCCGTGGGGGATCGTGGTCGCGGGGGCGGGATTGGCGACCGTCCTCGCGGCGGGCGCGTACGCCGGCGTCATTCGGCGGCAGCCTGAAAGGGCGTCGCCTCTGCTGAAAGAACTATCCTGGCCATACCTGGGACTGACGTTTGCAGTCTTCCGCGTCGCGCCGATCCTCCTCCTGGCCCGATTGGCGGCGCATAACCCCACACTGTGGGCGCTCTTCGCGGTGGCAGTTCTCTCCCTGGCGGTAGAGTCCTATCACGCCTCGCGCTACGAGCGGATCTGACCGAGCGCCCGCTTCATTCCACCAGTCCGCGCACGTAGAGGCACCACTTTTGCACGCTGCACACCGGGCACTTGGGCGAGCGGGCGGCGCACGTCCGGCGGCCGTGCTCGATCATGTTCATGTGGCCGCTGTACTTGGAATCGTCGGGCAGCAGTGCATCCAACAGCACGTGCGCCTTCTCCCGGCTGCAGTTTGGCGGGATGAGGCCCAGCCGCTTGCTCACCCGCAGAACGTGCGTATCCACGACGAACTCCGGCCGGCCGAAGCCGAACAGCAGCACCAGCCGGGCCGTCTTCACCCCCACCCCCTTGATGGCCGTAAGCCGGGCCTGAACCTCGCCGCTGTCCATGCTCCGCAGGTGATCCAGCGAGTAGCTGCCTGTGCCGGCAAGCCAGCGCATGACGGCCTTTATCGTGGCTGCCTTCTGGGCGGCCAGCCCGCCCGCCCGGATGGCGCGGGCGATCTGCGAGGCCCGGGCTGCGGCAAGCTTCTCCCAGCCGCCGAACTCGTTCATCAGGGATTCATACGCGCGGCCGCTGTTGATGTCGCTTGTGTTCTGCGAAAGGACACCGCGGATCAGGACGGCGAGCGGCTCATTGCCCGGACGCCACCGCTTCACCCCGTAGCGGTCATCAAGGTCCTTTAGGATGGGCCGTATCTTCTGCTCGGGGCTGAGTGCGTATGCGGGCTTAGCCAAGTCTGCTACGCGCCTCCCGCGCGTTCAGGGCGTTCGCGGCGCACCTTCTCATAGAGGTCGTCCCCGTGCGCGTCGTTCACGACGATGGCCGGGAAGTCCTGGACCGTAAGCCGCCGGACGGCCTCCGGACCGAGTTCCGGGTAAGCAACCACCTGGACATCCGTGATGCACCGCGCGAGCAGCGCGCCCGCCCCGCCGACGGCCGCCAGGTAGAGCGCGCGGCACTCCGTGATCGCGCGGCGGACGGCCTCCGAGCGCTCGCCCTTGCCTATGGTCGCCTTGATGCCGGCCCTGTAAAGTGCCGGCGCATAGGCGTCCATACGGCTGCTTGTCGTAGGACCGGCCGCGCCTATCGGCCTGCCGGGCCTTGCCGGCGAAGGTCCCATGTAGTAGATGACCTGGCCCTTAGGGTCAAACGGCAGGGGCTCGCCGCGCTCCAGAGCGGCCGCCATGCGGCTGTGCGCCGCGTCGCGCGCCGAGTAGATGGTGCCGCTGAGGAGCACCCAGTCGCCGCAACGCACGGACAGCACGTCATCGGTGTCCAGCGGCGTGGTCAGGGCGTGGCAGGCAACTTTTTCGGAAGCCATGTGCCCTTTGCCTCAGGGGAGCCTGGCAAGGACTTCCCGCCGGTATCTGGCGTCAAGCGTGGGAAGGCTGTTCCAGTTGCCGAAGGTCGCGAGCACGGAGCGGACTTTGCTGATGCGCACGCCCGGGTCGGGATGGGTCTTGTAACGCTCCATCTGTGCGCCGGAGGCGGCCGATGCCTGCAGGAACGGCAACAACCCGTCCGGCCGGTAGCCGACGCGATAGGCGTAAAGCGTCCCCGCCTCGTCCGCCTTCCACTCATAGTCCTGGTCGTAGCCCTCGACGGTCAGTTTCTCATAGAACTGGTCTATGAACTGCCGGTACTTGCCGATGTCTTTCTCGAGCGTGGCGCCGAAGTCAACCAGGCTCGCCACCACACGGTCACGGCTCACGATCTCGATGCCGTGCTTCTGGGCGACGTGGCAGACCTCATGGCCCAGGATGCAGGCCAGTTCGCTCTCGCTGTGGAGGCGCTTAAGCAGCCCCGTGGAGATGAAGACGTAGCCTCCCGGCAATGCAAGCGCGTTCGGCTCGTCGTTCTGCACCACGGCGAAAGAGTACGGCAGCGACGGCCGCTCGCTTTGCATCGCCACTAACTTCCCCACCTCGGCGACATAGCGCTGCACATTCTCGTCCGAGAGCGGCTTGCCGAAGCCTGCGAACGCCCGGACGGACAGGCTCTGGCCCATCCCGATCTCCTCGGGCGTGTCAATCTCCGTGGTCATGTTCTTGACGGCGCGCGCGCCGGCCAGGATCTGCTCGCGCTGCTTCTGATCCTTGATTAGCTGGGGGTTCTGCTCGACAACGGTGGCTGCCATCTGCATCGTCTTCTGCGCGCCTTCACACCCGGCAGCAACGAAGGCAACAACCAGAACGCAGGCAGTCAGCACGGCGGTCAGAGAGGGGCGGCCTTTCATCTCTGTGTTCCTCCTCGATATTCGCCCAGGCCGCCCTCTTTCTGGAACTGATCCAACTGCTGGACGCTGATGGAGCGGGCCTGCATGGCGTCTACAGCTTTGACGGCCCAGGCAGGCACCTGCGCCTCACGGGCGTAGTTCTCAGCCATCGGCGAGAGGCCCCGGAGCGCTCCTCCCGCCTCCTGTTCCGTCAACTGGATGCCCCCCGAAGGGAGGCCGCCGCCCAAGGCGACCGATACGTCCTCGGGCTTCTGGTCCGTCAGCTTGTTGTAGTAAACCCAGCCGACGTGTTGATCGTAGATGACCCGGTAGTAGTCCTCTTCCTTGCCGGTCACCTTGACGGCCTCGCCCTGCTTGAGCGTGCCGAGCATGGGCGCGCCGAGCGTGCGCATGGACCGGACGGGCGTGGACGCCCGGGCGTACATGGTCTGGCTGGGGGCGGTCTCGCCCAGAGCGAACGGCGCCGTCAGCGCAAATAGGACCGCGGCCGTCGCAAGAATCGAAGTCCCGATCTTCGCCGTGTTCACGTCCCTTCCTTTCGCATGGGATTTGGGTTTCACTCCATTATGGGAGGGCGGCGGCCAAAGTCAAGCGGGACGTTGCAGCCGGGCGTGGCCTAGCCGCATTGACGCCAGCCGCCCGCCAGGGGAAGTCCCTGGCTGACGTTCCGAGGCGGCGTGTCTTCTCCTCGGTGGCGTCAGTGCTAACTGAGGATCGCATGGTACCGTGACGAGCCCTGGGATCGCAGAGGGGCCGCGACAGCGGCTTTTCAGCTCTTTGAGCCAGTCACCGCAAAACGCGAGACTCAGTAATCCTGCCGGTTAGTTCCTTAAATAGTGAGAATTGCGAAACGAACCCAATCTGTCCTAAGTCATTAATCCTGGGGCACATAAAAGACGACCATTTTACTCATCAATAGCGATCCTTTCGCCCGCAAGCACGCCTTTGACAGGCCGCCGCAGTGGGTCGCCCAGCGTGCGGGTGAGGGCTCAGCAACTGCAGCCGGCCGAATGGGCGCAGTGCCGCCGCGGCGCGTTGTTGCCGGCGTTTGAAGCTGTTCGGGGTCGGGCCAACGTCTTGGCCGGCAAGCGCGCCCATCCATTGCCGCCTATGGCGGCGGAGCCTGGGATTTTGGCTGCTCTGCCTTGCGGCGGCCTTCTTCGTAGGCTTTCCTCGCTGCCTCCTCCAAGCGACGAAGCTCCTGGACTTCCGGCGGAACCTGCCCCGCGTCGCGAGCAGCGGCAGTTCCTTCTGGCTTCGCAGGGGCGGCCGTCGCACCCTCGGGTTGTGCCTTTGCCCCCTTGCCCTCTTCTGCCTTAGGGGGCTCGGCCGGAAGCGGCCCGAAGGGGATGGTCCACTTCTCTTTGTTCTTTTCCCACCATGCGAGGCAATCGGCAGCCTGAGCACCTCCCGGGACACCCGAATCCGTGAGGTACGATATGGCAGGCATGAGGCCTTTGTCCCCGTGTTTGACGCGCTCCATCATGTACGGAAGCGCGGCAATGCCAAGGTCCTTGATGGCCTGGTACTGCGCCTCAGCTTCTTCTTCTTTCCCCTCACCGCTGAGGAGCTGCCATTCGGCATAGAGCTTCGAGAAGCGGTCGGCTGTCCACTTGGGATTCTCCCGCCACCAACGGAGTAATACTTCCCGAGAATCCGGGGGCCCGGTCTTCCCCTGAATGTCGGCGAATTCCTCTGCCGTCCACCGGTACTGTTCTGGGCTTTGACCCGATCTGTTAACGTGGAACCGGAATTTGCTGATCCCAAAATGGGCATACCCCAACAGATGGTCCTGCTGAAGGCGTACCATGATGTCGGGCAAAGCTTCTGGACCGAGAGCCACGATGTCCTTGAAGGCTTGCGTGTCGAACATGGCCTTCGCGTCAAGAACAGAGCTTGTTGAGATAGTCGCCTGGCGCGACAGAAGCCATGCCTTATACTTGGTCTCGAATTGAGTTTGTGCATCGGCAGCGAGCGTACCCGCCCCAACGGCGATTTGTGATCCAATCCAAAACCAGGCCAATATCCATACGAGAATTTTGCTGCACATGGCATTAACCTCTTTCCTGCTCGTAGAACCCGATAGGCGTTGAGCAGCCGCCGTCGTTGAGCCGGTCCGACAGGTGCTTTAAGCGCTCGCACTGGCCACACCAGCTCTCAAACATGATCCACGGCGCCGCCTAGGCTGTACCCGCAGGCTATGGTTGGCGGATTATTGCGCTAAGGACCTTTCCGTGGTCGTCAAACTGAAGCACCAGATCACTTCCCCTGTCCATCACGTACCGCAGGTTGGCATCCGCGGCTGGGGTCCTTGGAATCTCTCGCAGAACCTGTTCCCGATTCAGGCGGCGTTTCACGCAGATAGCGGCGACTTCAGCGGCACGGCCCAACCCAAGCTCAAGTTGAGACCACTTCTTCAAGGTCTCGCGCTCCTGGTCCGTGAGCACGCCCTGGGTCGGAGGTTGGGCTAACGCCTGGTTCGAGCGCCCCAACGAGGCGGCAGTCGCGTATCCGTTTTGCCCGAACTCCATCGCCAGCCGGAACCCTGCGCCGAAGCGATATTCTACCTCGTTGTCCTGCAATGTTGCCGCAGGCGCAACGACAAGTTCGACAACCTTTTCCCGGGCCAAAAACCTCCTCATGCAAACTGTGGCAACCTGAGCCGCGCCTTCGATGGAGGGGCTGGCACGTAGCCACCCCTTAAGGAGTTCCATTTCATCCCTTGTTAACCTGTCCTTGGGCGCAGGGGGCACCAGCCAGCTCGATCGGTGCTGCTCCCACCAGAGCTTGCATTCATCAATGCTGGCCTCTTTTGAGATTGCGCCGTCGGTCAGGTACGAAATGGCCGGGACCATTTCGACCTCGCCCGCGGTTAGCCTCTCCATAATGAGAGGCAAAGCCCAAACCCCAAGGTCCAGAAGGCGCTTGAAGACCTTGGCGACCTCGTCACCGGCCCCCTCAGCCTTCAATTCCTTCCACTTTCCGTAGCGGACTGCAAAAAGCCTCGGCACTACTACCTCCGCCTCCTCCCACCAGCGACGGATCAAACGAGCATTGTTTGACGGACCGCCTGGGGTACGGGACACATCGGGGAACTCATCACACAACCAGACCAACTCTCCCTGGGGGCCAGCCCCCTTGTCCCAGTGCAGGCGCCACTTCGTAATGCTCTCAAGCAAGGACTCAACGCCATACTCATCACACCTTTCCATGAGGATCGGCACGGATGCAACCCCAAGGGCCAAGAGCCTATCCCGCGCGGCGCTGGGTTGCAGCTCAGGCACAGGTCTCCTCGACTGAAATCGTTGGGCCGCCGGCGGCATGGTGTCCATCTCTTGGCGCCATGCACGATATCTGGCTTCGAAAAGCCGGGGCGGCGCTTCTATGTCCTCTCCGCATAACGCAGGGGCCGCCAAAGCAAATGCGACTCCCGCTACCCACAGCCAGTAGCCATTTAGGCGTGACATCGCATTCCTCCCTCGGAGCTCAATTCTTGTAGAATCTCCACGGCTCACCGTAACCTGTTCCATTCAACTGGTCCCAGACGTGCCCTATGCGTTCGTACGGGCCGCACTTGGTTTCAAACATGATCCACTTGCCGGCGCCGCACGAGCATCCTTTTCTCTTAGCAGCGTGGAAACCTGAATAGTACATGACCAACGCGTCACGCGGCCCCGCGGGACGCGCTGGCAGTGTGGCCTTTCCATCCCAAGCCACGGAGGTCCTGGCAGAGGCAGCCATTGGCCCGTGCAATCCCCCACCCTGCTCGGCCTGCACGAAAGATGTCGTCCATCCTTCGCTCTGCCCCATTCCGTCGAAGCCGCTTTCCCAACATTCGGGCGGCAGTCACGCCGCCCGAATGTCAGCGGTCTTCGACCAGCTGTCCCCCTTTCGGCGACAGCCCGTCCGCCTCAGGCGGGACGAGGTTTACCCGCCGTGGCGGGGACCTCGGGCCCAAGAACGGCTCGGGCATCAGGACTTTGATCCTGGCGGCCAATCCAGATCTGGCACCGCTGTCGGCGCTGGCGGAGGCGAGGCTGACTCAAAAGGGGATGTCGCATGTTGAACGTGGCGAACTGGACAAAGTGCTCCAGGAGCAGGAGTTGAGCGGGGGCCGGTTGGCCGCGCCGGTGGCCGTGATGCCGTATGAGGTATACTAACAGAGCATTCTCCGGCCCGGTCTCTGAGACCCAATGGAACGGGCCGCAGCATGCCCTTGACGTACGTCGGCCAGGCCGCCATTCGAGCCGCAATTGGATTTTCCTGCCGCCCCTCTATTGGTCTGTCTTCTTGGGGTCCTCGGGTTTCGGTTCGGGCTTTGTGGCTCGTGCCTCACCGCCAGCGGTCGCAGGGGGTTGCGCTGGGGCATTCGGCGGTGCCGCAGTGGCGCCTTCGGGCTTCCCCGTTGCAGGGCCCGCCTTTTCGCCCGGTTCGGCGAGGCGCCAGTCTCCCCCTTGCCCGACGATGGTGTAAAGCTTCGTGCCGTCGGGGTTGGAGACTACTAACGCGAAAGTCCCGTCGTTCCTTTTCCGCAATGAGACAAGCCTTACGTCCCAGTATAGGGCATTCACCCCCCAGTTAACTACCTCGGGTATCAATGGACGGAGTTGCACCGCTTGGCTCATGGGGGTCCCCGGAGCGTTAAGGCGGCGAGTCAGGGCCTCCAGCCGGTCGTTCGGCTGCGAGACATCCTCAAATGACACGACCGCTCCGGGGTGGACCCATCCAAGGAACGAACCCCCCGCGGGGTCAGTGAATAGTCTCAGATTGAAGAGGGCTTCAGGAGACCAGATTGCCCAGCAATAGGGCAGGTCCGGTTCAAGAGACCGAATCTCGTAGCACTTCATCCTCGTCCTTGAGAATCGATCCACTCTGTCCTGCCGAACGCGGGCAATGTCGAGGTTGTAAGCCATCTCAACAAGACCAACCTTCACCTGCCGCAACGATCCTGTTGGTTGCTGCACATTGACGGCTTGGTCCCCTACAAGGGGAATGTTCCTCACGCCTTCAACGGTCGCGCCCAGGACCGCTACCTGTGGCCGCTTAGGTTCCTCTGACAGCGAAGGAGCGGCAAGAAGCCAACCGATCAGTCCGAACGCCAAAAGGGTCAATCGTAGAATGGACATTTGCGACCTCCTCTCGAATCTCACCAGTTCTCGTTGACGAAGAGCACGTCATGCTGAGGATTAGACGATACCTTCCGCCAGTGATGTGCCAGGGCCACGAAGCTTTCCCAGGCGGCAAGGTCCGGCCCTAAGGGGAAGACTGGGTTCCTCCGCCGCGCTATTGGCCTCTCTGCTTGGGCTCTTCGGGTTTCGGTTCGGGCTTTGTTGCACGTGCCTCACCGCCAGCGGCCTCGGGCGGTTGCGGTGGGGCCTTCGCCGCCCCGCCAGTAGGCGCTTCTGCCTTCTCCGGCGCTGGGGCCGGCTTTGGGCCAGGCTCGGCGAGGCGCCAATCTGCGCCCTGCCCGACGATGGTGTAAACCTTCGTGCCTTCGGGATTGGAGACTATTAACTCGAAAGTCCCATCGTCCCTTTTCCGCAGTGAGAGGAGCCTTACGTCCGTGTACAGAGCATTGACTCCCCACGTTTCGGCCTCGGGTATCAATGGACGGATTTGCACCGCTTGGCTCATGGGGGTCCCCGGAGCGTTAAGGCGGCGAGTCAGGGCCTCCAGCCGGTCATTCGGCTGCGAGACATCCTCAAATGACACGACCGCTCCGGGGTGGACCCATGCAAGGAAAGAGTCGCTGCCTGGTGGGCAGAACAGTGTGGGATTCCCGAGGATCCCGACAGACCACATTGACCAGCAATAGGGCACGTCCGCTTCAAGAGATCGAATCTCGTAGCACCGCATTGTACCTGTGTCAATGTCTAGCTTGTTCTGCCGCAACTGGGCAAGGTCCAACTTGTATGCGATCTCAACAAGCGCAACCTTAACCTGCCGCAACGAACTTTCTGGTTGCTGCACATTGACCATTCGGTCCCTTACAGGCGGAAGGACCCTGAGGCCTTCAACGCTCGCGCCCACGACCGCTACCTTTTCCCGCCTGGGCTCCTCAGACAGCGATGGACTCGCAAGAAGCCAACCGATCAGTCCGAACGCCAAAAGGGTCAATCGTAGAATGGACATTTGCGACCTCCTTTCGAGTCTCACCAGTTCTCATTCGCGAACACAACCTTAGACTGGGGAATGGACGATGACTTCCCCCAGTGTAGTGCGCTGTTCACAAAGCTCTCCCGGGCAGCCACCGCCTTCGTCGTGAAGTCCTTCCTGGCGTCTTGTTGCGTCGCACCTGTGCAGGTTTCCCGATATGAAGGGTCGTGATACGTCGTGCTGCCGCCCAGGTGGACGATGTAATGAACGTTCAACAGCTTGGCTCGAGATGTAGCCACGGTCTGCCCAGGGACTGCGGCGGCAGATGTGCCGAGGTTCCATGGCCGGACCCCTCCTGAGACGACAAGGAACCAACCAATGGGACGCCCGCCCCCTCTCGGCGTTTCCCTACTTTTGTAGGTATTATACCCGATGGGACGGCCCCCGAGAAGCCCGGTTTTTCGAGCTAACATCAAGCGCACCTGCGACTTTGCCTCATTAACGGTGACTGGGACCGGCTTGCAGACTCAAAGCCATTAGCGGCCACACCCTTGCACGCTCGCGCCGCTGTGGTAAGATGCTTCGCCGGTCATGCCTGTTCCTCAACTTTCCGTAGCGAAGGTTCAGAAGGACGGAGGCATGGCCCGCGGCTCTTCTCGACCGGGATTGATCGCCGGCCTGGCCGGCTCTGCGGTGAGCCGGTCGCCGGCGTTGGAAGAATACGGGCTAAAGCGGGAGGATGCACGATGGGCGAAACAGCGAGACGGGTCGTTTTCCCTCGCAAGGACGCGGTAGATATCGAGAAGTTCGAGGTCCCCGAACTCAAGGACAACGAGGTGCTGATCCAGACGTGCTCCACGCTGATCAGCACTGGCACCGAACTCGCCTACCTTCAGGGCATCACGAAGCCGATCCAGATGGGTGAGCACAAGTACCCCATCCTGCCGGGCTATTCGGCGGCGGGGACCGTGCTTGCGACCGGCAAGGGCGTGACCGACCTTAAGAAGGGAGACCGCATCTGCGTGGGCACCCGACATGCCACCCGCCTGATAGCGGACCGCCGCGAGGTCGTCCGCATACCGGACAATGTGTCCTTCGAAGAATCCACGTTCCATACCCTGGGCGCGACGGCCATGAATGGCGTGCGCATCGGCCGCGTTATCCTCGGTGAGACGGCCGTTGTTTTCGGCATGGGCATCGTCGGGCAGCTCGCCCTCCAAATCTCGAAGGTTGCCGGCGCGCAGACGCTCGTGGCCGTGGACCTCAGCGAGCGGCGCCTGGAGATGGCAAAGCGCATCGGGGCTACTGCCACTTCGACGGGCGCCGAAAAGGACCTGCTGGCGCTTGTCAAGGACCTTACTCACGGCGAAATGGCGGAAGTCGTGTTCGAGGCCACCGGCAACCCGAAGGTCTTCCCCGTGGCCCTCAAGCTGGCGGCCCCGCTGGGGCGCATAGTGGCCCTCGGCTCGCCTCGCGGCGACACGCCCCCACTGGACCTCTACACGGAACTCCACTGCCGAGGGCTGCAACTTTTGGGCGCCCACGCTGCCATGCACCCGGCTGTGGCTTCCCCGCACAACAAGTGGTCGCGCACCCGCAACCGCGAACTCTTCCTCGACCTTGTGAGCACGGGCCAGATCAAGACGGCTCCCATGATCACCCACAGGCTGCCCTTTGCGAAGGCAGTGGAAGCGTTCGACCTGCTGGTGAAGGACCGCACGCAGGCCGTCGGCGTGATCCTGGAATACGACGGCTCGCTGTAGCGGCCTTTCGGCGACCGCCCCCCGTCCCATTCCGTCGAAGCCGCCCTCCTTGAGCGGCTTCGACTACATTGTCAGTGGAGCTGACAATCCGTCGTCGGGTCGTCCCATTCCGTCGAACCCGCTGTCCTTGAGCGGGTTCGGCTACATTGTCGGCACCGCTGACAATCCGCCGTCGAGGGCGCTTTCCAAACATTCGTCCGCGGCCTTTCGGCCGCCCGAATGCCAGCGGCTTCGACCAGCTGTCGCTATCTCAGCGACAGCCCGTCAGGGCTGCACTGGCTTTGACTTCGCCTCCTCTGCCTTGCGGCGTGCTTCTTCAGCAGCCTTGATGGCGGCCGCTTCGAGACGCCGGAGTTCCAGGACCTCCGGGGGAACCTGCCCCTCCTCTGGGGCAGCGGCTGCTTCGGGCTTCGGGGGGGCCTTCTGCTCCCTGGACTCCTCCGCCTGAGGAGGCTCAGGTGGGAGGGGTCCGAAGGGGATGAGCCAGTTCTCCTTGTTCTTCTCCCACCAGTCGAGGCAGTCGGCAGGTTGGGCATCTGCGGGCACCGCAGAATCCGTAAGGTAGGAGATGGCCGGCATGAGGCCCTTATCTCCGTGCTTAACGCGTTCCATCATGAACGGGAGCGCGGCGATGCCGAGGTCCTTGATCGCCTGGTACTCAGCCTCAGCTTCTTTGTCTTTGCCCTGGCCGCTCAGGAGCTGCCATTCGGCGTAGAGCTTGGAGAATCGGTCGCCGGTCCACTTGGGATTCTCTCGCCACCAGCGGAGCCAGATTTCCCGAACGCCGGGCGGCCCTTCAGCCCGGGTCAGGTCCGGAAATTCCAGAACGTACCAGGCCTGATTCCCATACGTTTCCCCCGTCTTCTTGATGTGGTATTTCCACTTGGTTGACCTGCTAAGCGCCTCGGATGCTGTGCCGCTCCTGCGCACCTTCTCCATCAAGAAGGGTGCCGCACGAGGCCCCATCGAGAGGATATCGCGGAAAGCTTGGTTGTCATAGAAGAGGGACCCCGGCAAGGATGACTTGCCGTGCATCCCCGCCTCGCCGATCTTGCCCTGCACCTGACGCTGCCAGGCACTGTACTTTGCTTCAAACTCCTGCCGCATGGAGGTTGGGGCTTCATCCAGTGTGGCTAAAAGACTGACCGCTGCGATGGTCAGAGTTGGAAAGAAAGGCATCATCGGAACCTCTCCCTTCAGTTCTTCTTGTAGAACCTGACGGCATTGCCGTAGAGACCACCGTTGATCTGGTCGCGGACGTGCTCTATCAGATCGAGATCACCGCACTTGCTCTCGAACATCACCCATTTCCCTGCTCCGCAAGCACAACTCTTCTTCTTGGCAGCGTGAAAACCAGAGTAGTATATGACATCTGCCTCCCCTATGGTGAACACGCGGGTGAATCCATAATCAGCGTAGAACTTGTCAACGTCCGCGGGTTCCAAGGTACCGTTGGGGGCGGGGTCTCCATGGTCTCGGTCTATGAACTCTGTCCCGAATTCTGGTGGGCCTACGGCCCCAATCCATCTGGTCGAAACTCCAATTGACCATGCGATACAATTATAGTCTTGGGTCGGGCCCTCGATACAACTCCATTCGCACCGCACCAAGCCGGGCAAATTGTTCTCGAACCCGGCGCGCTGGCCATTGTCCGTTCTTGGCTGGTCGCCGCAGTCGGCAGCAATGAACTTGTACAGCACACTATCCATGGCGACGGTGTGTCCGGAGGGCATTTCGTAGAATAGCCCCAGCACGCACGTCCCTCCCCCGTAGCCTTCCACGTAAAGGCTGCTCTTGAGGTTGTTGAAGTCATTCCGCTGCTGGGCGTCCGAGAGGTCCCAGGTCTTAGTGAGGTTCCCGACAAGGATCTCGTTGCCTTGGCCTTTTATGGCGTTTTTCCAGACACGGGCATTGCCGTTGCTTCTGGCCAAGACAACTGAGCCGCATTGAAGCGCCGGGTTCAGGGACATGGTGAGAGACTTGAGGTCGTTTTCGCTCCCCACCATGCCTGTTTCCAAGAAGTCTCCCCCCGGGTGTTTGGGGGCTCCATATTCGTTGTAGCTGTTGTTGTCATTGTCCACATTATAGTGCACGAACGCGCCGGGATTATCCTCGTCTTCCTCGTAGACCTGCCCATCGAGGTCGGTAGCGGTCAAGTTCACGTCCACCACGGTGAGCTTCACGTGGTCATCCGCCCGGGGCATAGCCTGGGCGTACCATTGGGTGCACTCAGTGGGGATATTGAATTGGAGGGAAAAGTTGAGGTCGCCCGAACCCGCGCCAACAGGCTGCACATAGAGCTGCGTTGGCGGTTTCTGCTCGATGAACTTGCCCTGCCCCACGTTCCACTTCCATCCCCATTCGAGGTCCGTCAGGGGCGTGCCGCCCGTTGGCTCTGAGTAAATCTGCACGCCAGTGCCGGCGCTCAGGGAGACAGTGTATGGCGCCGGCGGATTGTGCGGCTGGCCGTCCAGGAAGTTGTAAGGCATGACGTCGTCCGGATCCTGCGGGTACAGGCTCAGAGTCAAGCCCTTGCGCGGCCCGCTCTTGGCCACGAACGCGCCAGGATTGTCCTCTATTGTGCTCTGCTCATCGGTAGACATGCCCTCGAACGTCAGTTCGGCGTCAAAAACGCGGATGAAGCCTGAGGTGCCGAAATCCACTCCCACGTCCTGCACTTCATAGGTGACTTGGGCCGTTTTCTGCAATCCCACGGTGTATGACCAATAATCACACCAGCCGTCGCTGAAGGACCCCCAGGTTGGGGCGTCCGGCCACGACCATGTATAGGTGGACGGCGGCGGGTCTTCCAGGTTGCACCACCCGTCCGCGAACAACCAAGTGTATTGGTCCTCGTTAGGCGGCTTGGTGCGGGGACAAAGGGCCGGCCGGAAGTCGGGCGGGTCGAAAAGGGGCAATATGACGTTGACCTCAACGATCACTTCATCAAGGAGTTCGTCACCACGGTGCGGCGGGCCGATAATGGGAATGCCGATGTCTGTGTCAGGCGGGATGATGAACCAGTCGCCAGGTGGCCGAATCGGCGTGTCCGGTCGGACGTAGTACGCGCCGTCCGGCGCCTGGGCGGTCACAATTCGAACGTTGCTAAGCGCTACGGCCGCAAGCACGGCAGCGGCGCAGAGAGAGAGAGAGAGAGAGAGAGACGACGCCCAACGGAGCCAACCCACGACGACTCTTACAGGTTTCCATCGCCAGTCCCTCCTGGCAGAAGACCCCGAAAACCCAGACTATCGCAGACTGACCGCAGAATCCCGACAACTTGATGGATGCTTCCCTCTCTGGCTCTGGGCGCCTCCTCTCCGGGCCATTCTGGCAGCCACGGGCCAGGTTCCGCCGTCCCGGAAGACGGCCAGCCCCTGGACTGCCGTTGGCAGTTGCTGGTGGGATTCTCCGCCCCCTCGCGGCATCTCCCTATTTTTGTGAAACAGTATACTCCATGAAACCGGTTCCGACTATGCCATTTTTTCGCATTCCTCCTCAGAATTTTCTGATGCCGAACGGAACGGCACTTGCCGCGGATACACGGTCTCAAGCCGCCCGTCCGGGCGAGTCCATAGGCCGTCTCCGCCCCTCAGAACAACTCGTCCTCACATCGTAACCACCTAAAACGGGAAGACTTACGGCAGCTTGGACTGATTGCGCGAGATGGTGGCAGAGCCGCCCCCGAAGGATCACCTCCCCTTCGGCCGCCTGATGCTTCAGTGAAAGACTCGGCCACGACAACGGCGAACATCAACGACCTCGATCCGCAGATAGCGCAGATTACGGACGTTCCGCATGCGGAACGTAAGATTACCGGCAAAGGCAGGCACAGTTGGAGGCAAATGTATCTACTCGCGCGAGGGCAACAGAACGCATTGGCAATGCACCGAGGCAGCCCCGGCACTGAGAGGTGAGACCGCTGTGTGCCGCGCGACGCGCCGCCTGCGCTGTGTGTTCGCAGTTCCCGGGCCAAGTAGTCTTAATCTGCGTAATCTGCGTTATCTGCGGACAACCGCCGTACGCCGTTCGTTGTTTTGAAAGCCAACCCCCGCCAGTGGACCATCGTCCCGAGGCGCCCCCTCCGTTCGCCCCCGCCCCGCGTGTTCGTTTGGAATCTGCGCGCATCGGCGCAAAGCCGATGCACATCTGCGTTATCTGTGGATCACCCTCGTACGCCGTTCGTCGTATTGAAAGCCAACCCCGTCAGCGGATTGTCGTTTCGAGGCGCCACTCCGGTTCGCCTCTGCCCAGCGTGTTCGTTCGGAGTCTGCGCGCATCGGCACAAAGCCGATGCACATCTGCGTTATCTGCGGATCGCCCCCGTACGCCGTTCGTTGTTTTGAAAGCCAACCCCCGCCAGTGGACCATCGTCCCGAGGCGCCCCCTCCGTTCGCCCCCGCCCAGCGTGTTCGTTCGGAGTCTGCGCGCAGCGGCGCAAAGCCGATGCACATCTGCGTTATCTGCTCTGAAAATGCTCGGCTTCCGGTGACACCGCAGATGGCGCAAGTGGTTGCCCATGAGAAAGATGCGAGCTTTCCATGCCACGGGTGTGAGCCCAAGGCTCATGGAAGACTGTGGTTCACCCTCGTACGCCGTTCGTTGTGCTGAAAGCCGGCCCCCGTCAGTGGATTGTCGTGCCGAGGCGCCGACTCCCTTTGCCCTGCCATTCCGTCGAAGGCAGCCTCCTTCGCTGACTTCGACCAGCTGTCGCCCGACGTTCGCCCAGGCGAACGTAAGGCGACAGCCCGCCCTCAGGAGGCCGGCGCTGCGCTGCGCGCCGCCAGTTCGTGCTCCAAGAGCCCCACGTCCTCGCTCAGCATGTCCGGCTTCTGGCCGGTGTAGATGCCGATGCACACCGCATCGGTCGCACGCAGGTGACGAGCGACGTAGGCAAGGGCCTCTGCCGGCTTGTTCCGGCCCGCGGCCATCACCTTGTAGTGGATGGCCGGCCTGGAAAGCCCCGCGATCAGGCCGGTCATGGCCCGGCGATCCTCTTCGCGGTAACGCTCATCGGTGCCCGGACGGTGCTGGGCTTCCTCCATGCGGGGGATCGGGTTGTAATACGAGCACATGTAATAGTCGAGATTTAGATGGTCTTCCGCCCAGCGCAGCGTCTCCGGATCGTGAGCAGCCAGGCCGGCCGCGAGGCCGAGGTCGCGCGCGTACTTCACCGTGGGGATTAGCTTCTGGAGTTGCCCCTGGGCCAGGAGATGGTCGGCGTAGCCGCCATGGATGTGACACGCCGGGGCGCCGGCATCCGCCATGCGTTCGATGGTCTGCTCCGGGGCCCCCAGTTCGGGGCAAGTCTGCCCGAACCATTGGAGCGTTCCGCCCTCGTCCCAATATTCGAGCAGCACGCGGAGCATGTGGTGGTCGCCGCGGGCGATGATGGTGTTGATGCCCAGGGACTCTGCTTCGCGCAGCGCCGCCTTGATCCGCGCGGAGGTCCAGTAATGGACCATCTCGCGGTCCTTCTCCAGGCCCTGATGCGAGAAGCCGCTGAACGGATTGCTCCCTATGATGAACCGCGTAACGTCGCAGTCTCCGATCCTTACCGTGTCCATATCACCTCTTCCAGTTCTCCTGCTACTTCCTCCAGGCCGCCCGGCTACATGCAGTCCACGACCGCCTGGGCAAACTCGGAGCACTTCACGAGCGTGGCCCCTTCCATCTGGCGTTCCAGATCGTAAGTGACCGTCTTCCACGCTATGGCGCCCTTCAGGCCCTTGAGGATCAAATCGGCTGCTTCTTTCCAGCCCATGTATTCCAGCATCATGCGGCCGCTAAGGATGAGGCTGCTGGGGTTCACCTTGTCCTGGCCGGCGTACTTCGGCGCCGACCCATGCGTCGCCTCGAACAGCGCGATGCCGTCCCCGATGTTTGCGCCCGGCGCGATGCCGATGCCGCCCACCTGCGCCGCAAGCGCGTCCGAGATGTAGTCGCCGTTCAGGTTCGGCGTGACGATGACGCTGTACTCCTCGGGCCTCAAGAGCACCTGCTGGAACATGGCGTCCGCAATGCGGTCTTTAACCAAAATGCGCCCCTGCGGCACCTGGCCGCCGTGAGCTTCGAATACCTGATGCTCCGTAACAGTCAGGGCGGGATATTCCTCCGCTGCCAGCTCGTATCCCCATTCCTTGAAGGCGCCCTCGGTGTACTTCATGATGTTGCCTTTGTGCATCAGCGTAATGCTGTGGCGCCGCCGTTCGAGGGCATATTCCACCGCCATCCGCATCAGGCGCTGGGTCGCGTAGCGGCTCATGGGTTTGATCCCTATGGCAGAACCTTCACGAATAGGCTGACCGAGTTCGGACTTCAGGAACGCGGCAAGCTTGCCGGCTTCGGGAGAGCCGCTTGGGAATTCGATCCCCGCATAGACGTCCTCCGTGTTCTCCCGGAAGACAACGACGTCCACCTTCTCCGGCTGCTTGACGGGGCAGGGCACGCCCGGCACCCAAAAGACGGGCCGGACGCACGCATAGAGGTCCAGCACCTGCCGCATCGTCACGTTTGCGCTCCGAAAGCCTCCGCCCACCGGCGTTGTCAGCGGGCCCTTGATCGCCACGCGGTAGCGCCGGATCGCGTCAAACGTCTCCTGCGGGATCCACTCGTTGAAGAAAGCGAGGGATTGCTCCGCCGCATAGACCTGCGTCCAGCATATGTGCCTGTCGCTGCCATAGGACTTGTCAACGGCCTCGTCCATGACCCGCCGGGCCGCGCGCCAGATGTCCGGGCCGACCCCGTCGCCCTCTATGAAGGGGACTATGGGGAAGTCAGGCACGCTCAGGCGGCCCTCGGCGTAGCGGATCGGTTCTCCTTCGGCCGCGATCACCAACTCCTTCGTCGGTCGTTTCGCCATGGGTGCCTCGAAGTGGGTTCTTTTAGAATGTGGGTGACGGTTTGCAGGGGCCGCTATGTCCCCTCTCGCAGGAGATTCAGCCGGCCGCCCGCCAGCACGATCTCCCGCTCCCTGTCGGTCAGCTCGGCGCGCACCGCCAGGTTGAAGCCGAGCGTCTCATCGCGCACGGTGAGCCCGCCCGCACGCAGGCCGGCGCGAACGTCTCTCACCGTCAGACGATCGCCCTGTCTGATGCGCACATAGTCGCCGGCATCAGCGAAGACGAGGGGCAGGATGCCGAAATTGATGAGGTTCGCGCGGTGGATGCGGGCGAAGCTCCGAGCGATGACAGCCTTCAGGCCGAGGTGCATCGGCGCGAGGGCGGCGTGCTCGCGGCTGGAGCCCTGGCCATAGTTCTCGCCCGCCAGGACGAATCCGCCGCCCGCTTCCCGCGCCCTGCGGGAGAAGTCAGGATCCACCCCCTCGAACACGTGCTCGCTCAGCGCCGGGATATTGGATCGCAGCGGCAGGAGCTTGCTTCCCGCCGGCATGATGTGGTCGGTCGTGATGTTGTCGCCCACCTTCAGGAGCACTTCGCCTTCCAAAGTCTCGGGCAGACGCTCGCGGCGCGGGATCGGCTTTATGTTCGGGCCGCGGATGATGTCCACGCTTGACCCGTCCTCAGGCGGGTAAACAAAGCCGCTCTCGTCCACCTCGAAGCTTGCGGGCTCCTCAAAGGCCGGCGGCTCGCCGAGCGTGCGCGGGTCCGTTATGCAACCTGCGCGTGCCGAGGCGGCCGCCGTCGCCGGGCTGCAAAGGTAGCAGTAGGCGTCGGGCGTCCCCGTGCGGCCCTCGAAGTTGCGGTTGAAGGTCCGGAGGGTCACGCCGCCGCTCGGGGGCGCCTGGCCCATGCCGATGCACGGGCCGCAGGCGACTTCGAGCACGCGAGCGCCCGCGCAGACCATGGACGCAAGCGCGCTTCGCGCGGCGATCATCTCCAACACCTGCCGTGAGCCCGGCGAGATCGCGAGGCCCGTGCGCGGATGGACGCTCCGGCCCTTGAGCAGCAGCGCCGTGAGCGCCAGATCGTCGAACGATGAGTTCGTGCAACTCCCTATGCAGACCTGGTCCACCGGCACGCCGGCCACCTCCCGGACGGGCACGACGTTGTCAGGGCTGTGCGGCAGGGCGATCAAAGGCTCTATCGCCGAAAGGTTCAGCTCCACGACTTCGTCGTACTTCGCCCCCCGGTCTGCGGAAAGCTCACTGAAGTCCTTTTCCCTTTGCTGCCCCTTGAACCAGGTGCGGGTGTTTTCATCAGAGGGGAATATGCTGGTCGTCGCGCCCAATTCGGCGCCCATGTTGGTGATAGTGGCGCGCTCGGGGACCGACAACGACCTCACGCCGGGCCCGGCGTATTCGAAGACCTTGCCGACACCTCCTTTGACGCTGAGGCGGCGGAGAAGCTCGAGGATGACGTCCTTGGCCGTCACCCAGGGCTGGAGCTTGCCCGTCAGCTCAACCCTTACCACCGAGGGCGCCGTCAGGTAGAACGGCAGGCCTGCCATGGCACAGGCGACGTCTTGTCCGCCGGCCCCGATGGCCATCATGCCCAGGCCGCCGCAGGTCGGCGTGTGGCTGTCGCTGCCCAGGAGTGTCTTCCCGGGCACGCCGAACCTTTCCAGGTGGACCTGATGGCAGATGCCGTTGCCGGGCTTGCTGAAGATGATTCCATAGCGAGCGGCAACCGATTGCAGGTAGCGATGGTCGTCCGCGTTCTCAGGGCCCGTCTGGAGCATGTTATGGTCCACGTAGCTGACGGACAGCTCGGTGCGCGCTCGGTCTACGCCCATGGACTCGAACTGCAGATAGGCGACCGTGCCGGTGGCGTCCTGCGTAAGGGTCTGGTCCATGCGGAGCGCGATCGTCTCGCCCGGCTCGGCCCGACCTTCTGCGAGGTGAGCCTTGATAATCTTGTACGTAAGATTGTCGGCCATCAGGAGGATGCTCCGGAAAGCAAAAAAAAGGGCCACACGGCGCCCGGTCGGCCCGATATTTCATCTTACCCCGCCAGGAAGCCGTTCTCAAGGAACGGCGGGGCTCATCCAGGGCGCTGCATGCGGCGCGGGGCGAAGCGGCCGGGCTTACTTGTGGGCTCGGGAAGCCGTAAACCCGAAATGGCCAATGACCTCCCCGACCGCCAGGTAGGTCTGAAGCGCGAACACAAACATGCCCAGCTTCCGGGGGTCGGGGTGGCCCTCGGCGTCCAGCTTGTCGGCATCCACGTGCTGGACCAACACCTCCCCGAGGAATAGCTGATGATCGCCCACCTGCTGCTCGCTGAGGACTTTGCATTCGAGGTTCACGGGACACTCGGCAATGAGCGGCGGCGCTACTTTCAGGGCGGGCAGAGCCGTCAAGCCGAAGCGCTTGAACTTGTCGCAGACCCGCCCGCTCACCATGCCTACCCCGTCCACTTTCTCCAGGAGGCCCGCTGTGGGCAGGTTCACCGTGAACTCGCCCTGCCGCCGTATCGAGCCGTAGGAATACGTGGCCGTCCGGATGGCGATGCCGACGATGATGGGGCCCCTGATGCTGACGTTGAAGCATTCGCCGAGCGTCACGATGTTCGGATTGCCGGCCTCATCCACGGACGTTACAAGGGCGGCCGGTGAGGGATAGACCGGCCGGAATGGAGTTATCTGTTTCTTTGCACTTCTCGGGCCTTGTCTGGCCATATTATCTCCGATTGGACGGCGGGCAGACGTAGTCGGGGCTGGCACCTACAGCGAGCATCTCCTCGGGCGTTGCCGTGCCCGTAATCTGCAATTTCTGCACTGTGACCGACGCCGCGATGTTGGCGAGCCGGGCCGCCGTGCGCGCGTCGCCTCCGGAGCCCAATACGGCAGCGATGGCCGCCACGACGGTGTCGCCCGCTCCCACAGGGTCGGTCGGTCCCGGGACCCGGATGCCCGGCTCCTGGAACACGCCTTGTTCATCAGCGACCATGATGCCGTTTGGACCGCGCGTGACGAAAACCGCGCGCCGCGCGAACGGGCGGTCTTAGTGGAGCCCGGTGGAGCCGAAGCCACCGAGCTGACGCTCGGTTTCGTCCAGTTGGTCCACCTCGACAATGTCGACCCTGTGGGTGCGGCAGACCACCATCTGGGCAATGCGCATGCCGCGCTTGACGACGAACGGCTCGGTCCCGAAGTTCGCGAGGATGACGCCGACCTCTGCGCGGTAGTCGCTGTCAACGGTGCCCGGAGTGTTCAGGACGGTGACGCGCTGTTTGAGGGCAAGGCCGCTGCGGGGCCGGATCTGCGCTTCGTAGCCGGCGGGCAGGGCGATGTGAAGTCCCGTAGGCACCAAGCTGACCTGGCCGGAGTCAATGACAAGGTCCCCATCAACGGCGGCGTGAAGGTCCATCCCGCTTGCGCCGGCGCTCTGGTAGCGCGGCAGCGGCAGGTCATTGCAGCCTTCCTTGCGCCGGACCAGAAGGCGGACGTGATCCGATGAGCCTGGATTGCACATAAGCCCCTTTCCCACCTGGCCTGTGCTTGCGGCCCTCGCCGTCCTGGAATCGCGGGCCAGGGCGCCCATGGAGTTCTGAAGGACGACGACGAGGACGATTGCGAATCCGGCGGCAAGGCGCCCTTACGCGCTCGTGGCCACCGAATGGATCGCGTTGACAACCACCTCGATCGGCGCCAGGTGGCCCATGCCCGTGCGGCCGCTGGCAAGCTTGCCTTCGACGGGCTCGACGAAGTGGACGTCCGGCAAACCGCGCAGGTAGCGGCAATTGCGCTGCACCGGGTCGGCAGCCCACATGCGGTCATTCATCGCGGGCGCAAGCACTTTGGGGCAGCCGCAAGCCATCCAGGTGCAGCTCAGGATTTCATCCGCGATGCCGTTGGCGACCTTGCCGATGAAGTTGGCAGTTGCGGGGGCCACGGCCAGCACGTTCGCCCAGTCAGCGAGTTCAATGTGCTGGAGGCCCACCTGGCCCTCCTCAACGAACATGTCCGTTATCACGGGCCGTCCGGAGAGGGACCGAAATGTCGTGGCGGTGATGAGGCGCTGAGCGGACGGCGTCATGACCACCTGAACGGCGTGTCCACGGCCCATAAGGCCGCGCAGGATGGAGGCTGCCTTGTACGCGGCGATGCTGCCCGTCACGCCGAGGATAATGTTCTTGCCCGCTGATTTCGCCCTCATCCGCGCATCCTTTCGATGGACGCTCCTGAGAGCAGGCTGCCACGAGCCGCCGGCCCAAGGGCCGCGGTTCGCGGCGAGTCGCCCTATGCTATTCCTCGCCCTCTTCCTTCGCAGCGAGGGTTTTGGGCAACCCTTCGCCGGGCAGCACGAGCGTGATCTTTTTCTGCTCGATTTCGTCGAGGATGTAATTGAATAATTCGTCGAAGTTCCGCACGCTGGGCATAAAAGTGCGCCCCCCGACGTAGTATTCCCGCGCCTGCTTCTGTATCAGAGTGGTGAGCCTGAACCGCCCGCCTACCAGCCGGCTGAGTTCCTCGACGCGCCCTTCTTCGCTTTGCTTCATCCAACTCTCCTAATCTATATGGAATGATCGGCTTCCGGTTTGCACTGGCGCGAGATAATCCCGGCCACCAACTCCACCGCATCGTCGAGATCGTCGTTCACGACGCGGAAGTCATAGAGATCCGCGTACTCGTACTCCTGCCTGGCCCGCTTGATCCGCTGCTCGATACTGACCGTATCATCGCGCTGCCTGTGCCTCAGCCGCCTCCGCAGCTCCTCTTCCGATGGCGCTTCGATGAAGATCAGGGACACGTCGGGCCACTTCTTTTTGACTTGCAGGCCTCCGTCGACGTCTATAGTCAGGATGACCGGCAGCCCGGACTCAGCAGCCTCGTTCACGGACGCAAGCGGCGTCCCGTAGCAGTGGCCGAGGTAACAGGTGTGCTCTATCAGCCGGCCGTCCTTGACTCGTTGCCGAAAGTCGCCCTCGCTGACGAAGATGTAATCTCTGCCGTCCACCTCGCCCGGTTTGGGAGGACGTGTGGTGGCCGTTATAGCCCTCAGGGCTCGCCCCTCGCGGCGCAATCTGTCCGCTATGGTATTCTTGCCCACGCCGCTCGGTCCGGACAGGATGAAGAGCTGGCGTGGATTGAGCAGGCCGTCGGCGTTTTCCTCTATTCCGCGCAATTGGCGCTTACCCACGCTGTGCCCTTTCACGCGCCGCCGGCGCGCCCGCAACCCGCCTGATGCCCTGTGCCTGTCGCGTCGCCCTTGAGCCAGCCGACCCGGCCGTTATTCCACGTTACGCACCTGCTCGCGGAGGCGCTCGATCTCGCTCTTGAGTTCCAGCACCTGTCTGACCTGCGCGCCTGCCGGAATCTTTGCCGCCATGGTGCTCGCCTCGCGGAGCATCTCCTGGCCCAGGAATTCCATCCGGCGCCCCACGGGGATCTCGTCCCCGTCAAGAGCTTGCCGGAACTGTTCGATGTGGCTCCGGAGGCGGGCTATCTCCTCGCTCACGTCCGAGCGATCCGCGAAAAGGGCTACCTCCCGTGCCAGGGACTCTTCATCGATCTGAACGTCAGTCCCCGCAAGCAGCCTGGCAATACGCTCCTTCATCCTGTCGCGATAGGCAGCCACCAGTCCGGCCTGCTCGCGCTCGATTGCGTCTACGAGCTTATTGACCGACGCGCAGATCTCGTGAAGCTCCCGCCAGAGGTTTGCGCCTTCGGCGCGACGCATCTCCACCAGGTCGTCAACGGCCGCCTCAGTCACCTCTACGACGTGCGGCCAGAGCCGGTCTCGGAGGGTCTCATCTGTCGTAACGTCCTTCAGCGCGCCCGGCAGCCGCAGCAGCGACCCCAGTTCGACCTGAAGCGACATCCCCTCGGCCTCCGCCAGGCGCTTCAGCGCGGACAGATAGCCTTTGAGCGTTTGCTCGTCAATGAGCACGTCGCCTGCCTCAGCGGCGGGACGGCAAGTCAATGCCAGGTACAAGTGACCGCGGCGAATCTTCTTTTCGATCACCTTCTGGAGGTCGAACTCCCTCAGGTGGAACGCATCTGGCAGCCGGAGGGACAACTGCAAGTCTCTATGGTTGACTGTCCTCGCTTCAGCCAGCAGACTCCACTGGTCGCACTGCACCTCGGCGCTGCCGAACCCGGTCATGCTTCTGATCATTTCGCACTAAGTCTCCACGGGGCTGCCGCTTGCCAGCCTTCCGGCGCCGCCTGCGTTGTGCCTGCAACCTCTAATGACTCAGTCTCCGATGTCCGGAATAGGCAACTGATGCAGGGGCCTGGGGGCACCCGGAGCGCCGGCGGCGCCCTGCTGGCTCTGCCCCATCCGCGCTACCAGAAGGCAGATGAACAGGATCAGGCCCAGCATGACGTAAGTTGCTTTGGCAATGGGCGTCGCCGAGTGCGTGCCGAGCAGTGAATCGCCGCCCATGCCGCCCAGGGAAGTGCTGAGCCCTCCGCCCTTGCCGCTCTGGAGCAATATGGCCAGCACGGCAGCGATGCCCACGAGCACCGCGTAGCCGATCAGGAAAGCCGGCCATCTGAGCAGGAAGAACACAACCGCGATGGCGAAGAAGGCCGCGATAACGCCGACTCTCTTCAACAGTTTTCTTATCTCTTCGGGATCCATACTCTTGCTCGATCAAGCTTCCGACTAAGACAAAGGACCCGCCGCAGGCGTATCCTGCGGCTTCTTTTTCATGTCAATGGCGCCGGTGTGTATTGGCCGGCTCATTTTCGGGCGGCGCGGGCAGCCCGGATGATGCCTCCGAAAACGTCGGCCTTCAGGCTCGCCCCGCCCACGAGGGCGCCGTCAACATCAGGCATGCCCATCAGATCGCCTGCATTCTCCGGCTTGACGCTTCCGCCGTATTGGATGATAGCGGCGTCGGCCACCCGGCGGCCGTACATCCCGCTCAGCAACTCACGCAGCAGGGCGTGGACCTCCTGCGCCTGCTCGGGAGTGGCGTTCCGACCCGTGCCGATGGCCCAGACGGGCTCATAAGCAATCGTCACCTTGCCCATCTGCTCGGAACCAACGCCCTCCAGGCCGGCGCGAAGCTGGCCGGAGACCACGGCTTCCGTCTCGCTCGCTTCGCGCTGCTCCAGCTTCTCGCCCACGCAGAGGATCGGCTCGAGGCCGAAGCCGAGAGCCTTCCGCACCTTTGCGTTGATGAAATCATCCTTCTCGCCGATCACGTGCCGCCTCTCGGAGTGGCCCAGAATCACGTAGCGGCATCCAATGTCCACGAGCATCGGGCCGGCGACCTCACCGGTGTAAGCGCCCGACGCCTCGGTGTACATGTTCTGGGCGCCCAGTCCGATGACGCTGTCCGCAAGCGCGCCGCCCACGCTCACCAGGTAAACAAAAGGCGGGCAGACCGCAAGGCGCACCTCCTTCAGCTTGCCGAACTCCTTCTTGAGCGCCTCTGCCAGCTCAACGCTCTGCCGGCAGTCGAGGTTCATCTTCCAGTTTCCTGCCACGAAGAGCTGTCTCATCGTTGTCTATTCCGTAATCTGAAGCAGGCCGGGCCGGCGTCCGCCTGAGGGCAGGCCTCAACCGTCGCAGCGGGGGAAAGCGCCGAGCACCTTGAACGACATGCACTCCGCCTCCATCTCCTCCAGAGCTTGGCGAGTGTTCTCCTCCTCGGGGTGACCGAGGAAATCAATGAAGAAGTAATACTGCCAGGCGGCCGAGGGAGAAGGAAAAGATTCGATCTTCGTCATGTTTATGGAATGTGCCTTGAACGGCCCGAGCAGGTCGTGGAGCGCGCCCACCTTATCTCGAGCGCTACAGAGCACCGCCGTCTTGTCATCGCCGGTCGGCCGGCTCATGTGCCTGCCCAGAACGAAGAAACGGGTCACATTGTGCGCGTAGTCCTCTATGCGGTCGTAAAGCACGCGCAAGCCGTTGGGCGCCGCCAGGGTGGCGCTGCCCATCGCGGCGGCGCCGGGCTCTGAGGCCGCTCGTTCGGCAGCCGCGCTTGTGCTGGACACTTCGCGCTGCTTGGCCGCCGCCAGATGCTCTTGCAGCCAGCGGCGGCACTGCCCGAGGACTTCGCCCTTGCTGTAGACCTTCGTGATCTGCTCCGGCGGGCACTTGGCCATCAGGGCGTGATGCACCTCGATGAGGATTTCGGCGCAGACCTTCAGAGGGCTGTCGAGGAAGCGCGTGAGCGTTTCGTGGATGCCGCCGCCGGTGGAGTTCTCAACGGGAACCACTCCGTAGTCGGCCCGGCCGCGTTCCACCTCGTCGAAGACGGCGTCCAGGGCGGCCACGGGGACGTACTGCACCGAGTCGCCGAAGTTCGAGCGGGCTGCGGCATGGGTGAAGGTCCCTTCGGGGCCGAGATAAGCGACTTTGAGCGGTTTTTCGAGCGCCAGACAGCCGCCCATAATCTCCCTGTAAACCGCTTTCAGGCATGAATCCGGGAGCGGCCCGTGGTTCAGCGCAGCGATGTTCGCATATACCTCATGCTGTCGGGCCGGGACGTAGAGGGCTTCGTTGTCGCGCTCCTTCAGTTTCCCGATCTCGAGTGCCAGCCTTGCCCGTTCGTTGACGAGCCGCACGATCTGCGCGTCAAGTTCGTCCACTTTCTTGCGCAGGTCGTCCAGTTTCATAGCGACAATCTCAGCGCAGGAAGGGCAGGAATAGCCTGGAGAAACAGGGCGCCGCCGAGCAAACAGACCCCGAACCCGTGGCGAAGATAATCAGCCTTGCTAAGGTTATATCATTTCAGCGTTTATGTCAACTAAAAAGAGCCTGCCGGCTCCGACACGGTTCCAGCCCGGCGGAAGCGGCCCTTGGGGCGGCGAAGGGGAAGGGGCCAAGCAGGGGAAGGCATGGGACTTCCGACGAGGCGCCTGGTACGGATAACCTCGATTGATGTTCCGTGGTGCATGCACCGCTCGCCGTCACTTCCCGCCATTTGGGCAACTTCGCGGATTTGACCGGTTGACGCCACAGTCAGCCCTGCCTACAATCGCGGTCCTCCCTTCAGGGGTGCCGGCATGACAGGCAGAGAGAAGATCGAGGCGGCTTTTTCACGGGAAGGAACTCCCGAGATCCCGGCGGTCATATGCTACGAGGAGATATACGTCCGGGACCATTGGGAAGGGCTGACCTCCAGCCCGTGGTGGCACGGGTACGTGCCGGACGTCGAGCGTCAGATGCAGTGGCGCCGGGACGTTGTCTCCAAGACGGGGCAGGACTGGTTTCGCCTGGAGCTGGGGCAGTCGCGCGAGGCCCGCGAGAGCGTCTCGTTTGAGGCGGAAGGCGGCGACGTATACCGGCTCGACAGGCGCACGATGAGCAGAGAGCGGCTGACGAGGCCCCGCGTCGGCGGCTGGGACCCCGCCGGGCGGCTCCACTCGGCGCGACCTGAGCGCCTTGTGCGGAGCTTCGAAGAGATAGACGCGGCAATCCCGCTGTCATGTGTCCCGGACGAAATGGCGACCATTGGCGAGGGCCGGGGGGACTTGCCGGCGGCAATGATGGCGGAGTTTGGCCAGGAGCTGTACCCCATCTCTTGCGTGACGTCCCCTCTCTGGCAGTGCTACTACCTCTGGGGCTTCGAGGGGATGATGGAGATGATTGCATCCCGGCCGGACGTAGTTCGACATGCCTGCGGGCGCTTCATTGTCCGTGCCTGCGCGGGCGTCCGCCTGGCTGCCGGGCTCGGCGCACGGGGCATCTGGATCGAGGAGTGCATGACCGACGTGATCAGCCCCAATGCATTCTCGTCTCTCAACGTGCCTTTTGTCCGCCAATTGGTCGAGGAGATCCGGGCCACGGGCATGAAGAGCATCTATTATTACTGTGGCAACCCGGCCGGGAAATGGGAACTTCTCCTTTCCGTGGGTGCGGATGCGCTCTCGCTCGAGGAGGGCAAGAAGGGCTTTGGGATTAACATTGATGAGGTGGTGGAACGGGCACAGGGCCGGTGCGCGGTTCTGGGCAACCTGGACGCGATTGCGCTCCTGCCGAACGCAAGCGAGGACGAGCTGCGGGCGGAGATATCGCGGCAGATCTCGGCCGGCCGCAGGAACGGGAGCCGGTTCGTAATGAGCCTGGGCAGCCCCGTGACGCCCGAGACGCCTGTGGAGAGGGTGCGGCTCTACTGCGACCTGGCGCATGAACTGGGTGCCTACTGAGAGCCTCCAACAGGATGCCGCGTGAGCCGCGTTGCGCCTCCGGCCGGATGGACGCAAGGAAGGGCTCCGAGTCCGTGCCAGGGTCAGGCACGACGAGGAGCCGTGACGCCGCAGACGCCGGCCTGAGGCGCAACCCGAAGGGACGGGCGGCTTTCGCCGCATGCCGGCGTCGCTCGGGCTTGACGCATTGGTCACCTATGCGCTGCGCCCTCGCTCCTTGGCCTGCGGCGGAATCCGCTCCGTCGCGGCCACGGGGCATTCTATTGGAGGCTCTGGAAGACAAGAATTGGCCGGAAGCTGCACTTGAGGGGGACCTGGGGGTAGAATTCCTTGGGAACTTTCGGCGCCTGAGCGCGTCTCACAGTCTGGGAAGCATGACACAGGGAGAGAAAGAAGGCGTGAGCAAGCGAGGTGCGCATATCGTAGCGAGGGCCCTGGGCGTTCTTCTGGTTCTGACCGCCCCGGCATGGGCGCGCAACGTGGACCTGGCGACGGTGCCCCCGAGGGAGAGTGTGCAGCTCACAATCTATAACTCGGAGGACCTGACGCTGGTCAGGGAAGTCAGGAGCCTGACGCTGAAGAAGGGCGTCAACATGATCCAGTATTCATGGGCCGATACGCTCATAGACCCGACTTCGGTGGAGATACGGCCCTTGGAGAAGGAGGATCAGATCGAGGTGCTGGACACGACCTTCCCCGGAGACAAGCCGCAGCACCTGATTTGGCACATTCAGTCCGGGCTTGAGGGGCAGGTGAAGTTCCAGGTGACGTATTTCACGAGCGGGCTGAGCTGGACGGCGGACTACGTGCTGATGGCTGACCAGGCAGAGAAGGCGATGAGCCTGGACGGGTACGTGCAGGTGTACAACAATTCGGGGGAGGACTACGAGAACGCGCAGGTGCGGCTGGTGGTGGGCGTGGTGAACCTGGTGGAGAAGATACAGGAACTGGCCAGGCGCGGAGTTGAGTTCTGGGGGGAGGAGAAGCGTGCAGGGGAGGTGGTGCTGTTCGATGCGATGATGAAGGCGGACCGCTCCTTTGCAGGCGGCGGGATGGGTGGGGCGGCGCGTCCGCCGGAGATCATCAAGGAGGGCTTGTCCGAGTACTTCATTTACACAATCGAAGGCGAGCACACGGTTCCGAACCGGTGGTCACAGCGGATGGTGAGCTTTCAGGCGCGAAATGTGAGTTTCGAGATCCTGTATCGGATTCGGCCTCATCAGTATGGAGAGCGGCCGGTGAGGTTCTTCATGCTGAAGAACGACGCGGAGCACAAGTTAGGGACGACGCCGCTTCCGGACGGCCTGGTACGTGTGTTCCGGGACAACGGGCGCGACGGTCTGAACTTCCTGGGCCAGCAGAAGGTGACGTATGTTCCCATCAAGGCGGACATCGAGCTGAACGTGGGGACCGACGACGAGGTGGTCTGGGAGAGGAAGGTGATGTCCGTGACGCGGTCGAACTTCACGTTTGAGGAGCAGCCGCGGCCGCTGCACGTGGTGGGATGGGACCAGACGTCGAATCTGCGGGAGGAAATACGGAACTACAAGAATAAGCCGATCCGCGCCGAGGTGCGGCACGTGATCCCGGGGGACATAGAGCTTAAGCCGGAGGGGGCGGAGGGGGCGAAGCTGCACGACTTCCACACGGTGGAGTTCACGTTCGCCATACCGGCGGTGGATGCGCCGGGGCACAAGTTCGGCTGGGAGTATTCGTATACGGAGCACCTGGGCAGGAACGCAAAGCAGGAACAGATTCTGCTCAAGCAATAGGGACACTATGAGAGCCTCTAACAGAATGCCCCGTGGCTGCGACGGAGCGGATTCCGCCGCAGGCCAAGAATCGAGGGCGCGGCGCATAGGAGACCAATGCGTCAAGCCTGAGCGACACAGGCGTGCGGCGAAAGCCGCCCGTCCCTTCGGGTTGCGCCCCAGGCTGGCGTCTGCTGCGCAAAGTCGCCTCGCCGTGCCTGACCCTGGCACGTCGTCGTCGCCTTTGCTTGCATCCATCCAGCCGGAGGCGCAACGCGGCTCACGCGGCATTGTGTTAGAGGCTCTGAGAAAGGAGCGCGCAATGGACGGACGGAGGAGGCTGAGGGCGGCGTTGACGGCCCTGGCGGCGGTGATCCTGCTGTCGGGTGGGCAGACGGCTTTGGCAAGGATCAAGCTCGTGACCTTGCCGGTAAGGGAGCGCGTGGAGATACAGCTTGAGAACCCGAACGCCACGCTGGTGGAGGAGGAGCGCGTCGTCACGCTTCTTCAAGGGACGAACAGCATTGACTTCTCGTGGTCCAACACTGCGATAGACAAGGGAACCATACAATTCCGCGTGGTGAAGATGCCCATGCGGGACAAACGGCAGGGGGACCACCCGTCGCTGGTTACTGCGGAGGGCAAGGTGGAGATGATCCGCGTGATCAACGTCGCCTACCCGCCGGACGAAAACGCGCTGGTGTGGGAGGTCTTCGCGGAGGAGCCCGTTGCTGCCAGGGTCCGGATCAGCTACCTGATAGCGAACCTGCGGCGGTCCTTCGATTACCGCGCTGTTGCCGAGCGTGACGAGTCCACGCTCACGCTGAGGGACTACATCCGGCTTGACAACTTTTCGGGCGAGGAGTTCGGGGATTCGGGCATCTGGGCGGGCTTCGGACCCTACTTCCACCGGGAGATCGGCCTCAACGAAGCAAAGCAGCTTCTGCTGAACAAGTTCACGATGGTGCCCATCAAGAAGACTTATACATTCGACTGGCAGAACGGCCCGCCCGTCCCCAACGAGCCGGAGCAGCGCTACGTGGAAATGAGGTACGTGCTCAAGAACGACAAGGAGCACAAGATGGGCGAGTTTCCGCTGCAGTACGGCAAGGTACGCATCTTTCAGAAGGATGCGCACGGGGGCGAGGCCTTCACCGGTGAGGACTGGGGGAAACTGACGCCCATTGATGATGAGATGAAGCTCTATCTGGGCCTTGCGCGGGACGTGCAGGTGAAGCGTCAGAGGGCAGATAGCACGCGCGAGGCCGTAAGAGGCAACCTGTTCAATCAGGACGTGGTCCTGAAATACGAAGTGCAGAACTTCAAGCCGGACGCGTTGACGCTCGACATCCAGGAGGACATCAACCGCCTCCGCGATGAGATTTTCGGGGCGAAGGACCGCGACGCCGAGTGGAAGGTCGAGGCGGAAGGGACGAGCATAGGCCTGCCCCAGACCGAACGGAAGGACTCGCGGACGGCGATCTTCCATGTGCCGCTGGAACCTGCGCCCAAAGGCGAGGCGAAGGTGACGCTGCTTACCGTCACCGTTCACCTGAAACTCCTGAACGAGTGGTAGGAGGCGGCCAATGAGAAACCGAAACATACAACTCAGCGCGCTTCTGGGCCTGCTGGCTGTGGCAGGGCTTGTCGCCCCGGCGTGGGGTCGGAACGTGGATCTGGCGACGGTGCCTCCGAGGGAGAGCGTGCAGCTCACCATCTATAACTCTGAGGACCTGACGCTGGTCAGGGAGGTCAGGAGCCTGACGCTGAAGAAGGGCGTCAACATGATCCAGTACTCATGGGCTGATACGCTCATAGACCCGACCTCGGTGGAGATCAGGCCGTTAGAGAAAGAGGACCAGATCGAGGTGCTGGACACGACCTTCCCCGGGGACAAGCCTCAGCACCTCGTGTGGCACATCGAGTCGAAGCTTGAGGGGCAGGTGAAGTTCCAGGTGACGTATTTCACGAGCGGGTTAAGCTGGACGGCGGACTATGTCCTGACGGCGGACCAGGCGGAGAAGACGATGAGCCTGGACGGGTACGTGCAGGTGTACAACAACTCGGGAGAGGACTACGAGAACGCGCAGGTGCGGTTAGTGGTGGGCGTGGTGAACTTGGTGGAGAAGATACAGGAACTGGCACGGCGGGGGCTCATTCCCCCCGCGGAGGGCCCCGCCGCGGCGCCGGTGCAAGCCAAGGCCAGAAGGATGGCAATGGCCGGAGCCGTTGCCAGGGCTGAGGTGGCACAAGAGGCCCTGGGCCGTCCCGCCGAGATCATCAAGGAGGGTCTGTCCGAGTACTTTATCTACACCATCGAAGGCGAGCACACGGTCCCGAACCGGTGGTCCCAGCGGATGGTGAGCTTTCAGGCGCGGCAGGTGGGATTCGAAATTCTCTACCGCATCCGGCCCCATCAGTACGGAGAGCGGCCGGTGAGGTTCTTCATGCTGAAGAACGACGCGGAGCACAAGTTAGGGACGACGCCGCTGCCGGACGGCCTGGTGCGGGTGTTCCGGGACAATGGCCGGGACGGGCTGAACTTCCTGGGCCAGCAGAAGGTGACGTATGTTCCCATCAAGGCGGACATCGAGCTGAACGTGGGGACCGACGACGAGGTGGTCTGGGAGAGGAAAGTGATGTCCGTCGAGCGCTCGAATTTCACGTTCGAGCAACTGCCGCCGCTGCAGGCGCAGCGGCCGCCGCAGGTGGTAGGATGGGACCAGACGTCGAACCTGAGGGAAGAGATTCGGAACTACAAGAACAAGCCGATCCGCGCGGAGGTGCGGCACGTGATCGCCGGGGACATAGAGTTGAAGGCGGAGGGGGCGAAGCTGCACGACTTCCACACGGTGGAGTTCACGTACGACATACCGGCGGTGGACGCGCCGGGGCACAAGTTCGGGTGGGTGTATTCCTACACGGAGCACTTAGGCAGGAACGCAAAGCAGAACAGCATTCGGATGCCACAATAGCATTCGTCGCATACGGAAGCCGGCCGCGGGCAGCCTTGTCGCTCCCGAACCGGCTTCCTTTGTTTGAGCGAACGCCGGCCCTCTGCTAATTGACGACCGCGCGGCGACCGGCCTATAATACTGACTGGTCAGTTTCGTCAGTGTGCGGAATGCCCGCGGGGGCGGGGCGTCAAGGGTTCAGGATAATGAGTTTCGCGGGACAGGTGCTTTCCAGGCTTGGCGGCGGAGGCATGTTCGCGCGCGCGCTCCGGCACAGGAACTACAAGTTGTTCTTCCTGGGTCAGGGAACGTCGTTGATCGGGACGTGGATGCAGCGCATTGCGTTGGGCTGGCTCGTGTACCGCCTGACCGGATCGGGCTGGTGGCTCGGCGTGGTCGGCTTCAGCAGCCAGATATTCACGTTCGCCGTTACCCCGTTCGCCGGGGTCGTGGCCGACAGGACCAACCGCCACCGCCTGGTCATCGCCGCTCAGACGCTGGCCATGTGCCAGGCGTTCATCCTGTTTGCCCTGACCGTGACGGGGAAGATCACAACGTGGGAGATCATCGCTTTGAGCGCGGGCCTCGGGCTGGTGAACTCCTTTGACATCCCGGTCCGGCAGTCGTTCGTGGTCGAGATGGTGGAAGACCGGGAGGATCTGCCGAATGCCATTGCCCTGAACTCATTCATGGTCAACGGGGCGAGGCTGGTGGGGCCTTCGGTGGCGGGCATACTGATCGCGGCCGTGGGAGAGGCGTGGTGCTTTTTGTTGAACGGCATCTCATTCATGGCGGTGATCGCCGCTCTTCTGGCCATGCGGGTCAAGCGCGGGGCGCGCGCGCCCAAAGGGAGCCGCGTCCTGCACAACTTGCAGGAGGGGTTCAACTACACCTTCGGCTTTGAGCCGATCCGGGCGATCCTGCTGCAGCTGGCGATGTTCAGCCTTCTCGGCACGTCTTACCAGGTGCTGATGCCCGTGTTCGCCAAGGACATCCTTCATGGCGGGCCAAAGACGCTTGGCTTTCTCCAGGCGGCGGCGGGGGTGGGCGCGATCATGGGGGCCATCACTTTGGCATCCAGGACGAGCGTGCGCGGGCTGGGGCGGGTGGTAGCAGGCGCGGCATTCCTTTTCGGGATGGCCCTGATTTGCTTCTCGTTCTCGCGAACCATGTGGCTGTCAGCCGTGCTGCTCACCGGCGCGGGGTTCGGGATGATGATCCAGATGGCGTCCTGCAACACACTGTTGCAAACCATCGTGGACGATGACAAACGGGGACGGGTCATGAGCTTCTATACGATGGCGTTCATGGGGATGGGGCCTTTCGGCAGTCTCCTGGCCGGGGGGCTCTCAGCGAGGTTCGGCGCGCCCGTGGCAGTGATCATTGGCGGAGCGGGGTGTATCCTGGCGGCTGCAGTCTTCGCCAGCAGGCTGCCGAAGCTGGGCAGGCTGGTGCACCCCATCTACGTGAGGATGGGCATCGCTGACGAGCAGCAGCAGGACATGGGGTTGTGAACCAGGTGGCCACGTGTCCCGCTGGCGGTTGCCTCTGCGGTTTCGTCACGGAATAACCAGCACCGCGCCAGGGTGCAGAGCCCTTTCGTTGGGGACCGTTTCCGGATTGGCAGCCAAGATGTCCTTCCATCGGTTGCCGTTGCCGTAGAAGCGCCGGGCAATGCCGTAAAGAGTGTCACCCGGCTGGACCGTGTAAGTGCGTCCTTCGCCTGGCGTTGTGGTGGCATCCTCCACTTGCGTCGGGCCGCTCGCGACGCCTGCCGGCGTAGGCGGGACCGTCGGCTCTGCGACGGTGGGCTGTTCAGTCCGGCTCGGTACCCGGTCATGCCTGACGGTCAGCTCGATTGCGGAATTGTCCGGCGCGGCGGCGGGCTGCACGGGGGCCGGAGGCTCCTCTCGGCTCTCAGGCTTGACGTAGGGGCGGCTTAACCTCTCGGCCACGTCACTGTTGCCGCCAAGGCTGGGTTCAAATCTCGTCCGCTTTTGCCACGGCCATTTGCCGAACTTGTACCCGTCGTCGCCGTCTATGTCGAGGGTCGTCCATCCCAGGACGAAGTCGAGCATCTGGCTCCAGCGCGCGTTCCACACGATTCCTACGAAGCCAATGTGAGGGAAGAAATGGACGCAAGCCGGCGTGTAGTCGGGGCCGCAGTTGGTCACGAGTGACGCGAGGCCGGCGAGCCCGCCGTAGCGAACGAAAAGCGTGTCGTCATCCTTTTCGTCGAAATCGCCCCAGCCGACCCTTTCCTTGGAGACGACCAAGCCATAACAATTGGCGTAGCAGCGCGTGAAGCCGATCTGGTTGCCGCCCCAGCCGAAGAAATAACCGTCAATGTTAGAGTAGCCTGCCACAAGCACGTCGAGGCTATTCCAATAGAGGCCGATGCAAGGCTTGGTCGTAATCGTGATCCCGCCGTCCACCATCTGAGTGAAGTCATGGTACCGGTACAGGAAGTACCTGCCAACCGTGTCGCAGCCCTGTGACCCCATGAGAATTACGGCCAGTGCCAACATCAATCCCAACTTGCGCATCTTCCGTCCTATATCCACAGGTCATCACCTTCGGCAAGGAGCATCGGACAACCCGCCTATCGCGGGACGGTGGTACGATAGCGATTTGCGAAGGCGTAAAGCAAGGGGCTGGTCATTCTGCGCCGCCAATCTGTTTCCTACCCGGCCAGCGCCTTCGACAGGCGCTTGGCGAGGGCGACGATTGTCAGGATGGGCGGCGCTCCGGGGGCCTGCGGCAACACGCTCGCGTCGCAGACAAACAAGTTGGCAACTCTTGTCCTTAAGTCGGAGTCTACACAAGTTCCAATCGCAGCGGTGCCGCCGGGATGAGCGCCCTGCGGCTTCGAAACGACGAAGGAGTCGGGATCTGCACCTGCGCGGGACAGGATTTCCATGGCTATTGAGGAACCCCGGCGCAGCCTTGCCCAATCCCTCTCGGTGACCGGCTTGGAGATGGTCCCATCAGGTCCGACTCGCCCGCTGGCTTCGTCGGCGATCTTGGTCATGATGCCGACCGTGCGCCGGCTCGGAAGCAGGGAACCTCGAACGCCCGCCTCGACGAACCGGACCACCCTGGACCGGTTGACGAATGGGGACAGGATGAAGCCGTCCTTGTCATGAAACTCGCGGTCTACCAGCGTCATCGTGGGCTCCGCCGGTTGCTCGTGATCGTCGGTCACCCCGTATGTGTTCACGAACAGATCAACGAAGAGGTTTGCGCCGGCGCCGCCGATCCCGGACTGCTGAAGTATCACTGGTGTGCCCAGGCCGCCCGCCGCAAGGATAACGGTCTTCCCATGCGTTTCCACGGAACCGTCCGGTCCCCGATGCAGCACGCCGGTCGCGCGTCCGTTTTGCAGCAGCACCTGGCCGACCTCGGCCTGGAACATCACTTCCGCCCCATTTTTCTGCGCTTCCTTCAAGTAATCCAGGGCCGTCCATTTGGCTCCGACGGGGCAGCCGAAAACGCATTTTCCGCACTTGATGCACAGGGCGGGGTTGATGAACTTCGGCATTGGTTCCATCCTGTAACCCAGCGCCGCCGAAGCATCCATGATCCTGTGCGATCTTGCCGCAAGCAATCCGTCGGCGATCGGGCTGACGTTCAGGTCGGCAGCCGCTTCAGCAAGCTCCGCCTCCAGTTCGACGCCCAGGTCTCGCAACTCGCTCTGCAGGCACCGGACTCCGTTTCCGCATGAAGTCACCGTGGAGCCGCCAGCCATGATGTTCCGCCACACAACCACTCCTTCGCGTGACCTCCTGGGGAGGAGGGGGAGCCAGGAGGTGTCGTAATACCGCATGGCATCCTTAAGGGTGCCCACCCGCTCCTCGCCCCGCCCGCGCTCCAGAACGACGACTTCTCTGCCGCGTTTGCTCAGTTCGTGCGCCAGCGTTGCGCCGCCCGCGCCGGAGCCCACGATGACAAACTCGTAAGTCCTGTCTCTTGCGCCCCTATGTCCCATTATCCTGAACTCGCCTGATAGGTGGGCGGGCGAATGTCAAGCCGCCGCGGCCGCGTGCGCCTGCCCCCGGCCAACCGCCTTGTAGTTCAGGCCGAAGTAGTGCTTCTTGGCGTAGTCCATCAGAACGCGGAAGCCGTCCGAGTCAACCGGCGGGCAGCGCAGCCCGGCGTTCTGCAGCGCCCGGGAGACGCTTTCCATGTCGAACGCAACTCGATCTGACAGCACGTAGCGGTTCATCCATGCGCCCACCGTTTTGTAATACAGCGCTTCGAGCCGGTTGGGGTCCTTTGGGGTGCGGTCCACTAACTTCAGGCCCCTCACATTCAGCACCCGGGGCAACTGGGCGGCGAAGACGCCATTCGGCGTAGGGACTGGATTGACCACGTGGTAGCTCTCGCCAGGGTCGTCCTGCATGCAGACCTGGTACATGACCTTCGCGGCGTAGTCCGCGGGCACAAGGTTCAGGCTGCCGTATGGATTCCCGCAGGCCCTGAGATCCAGGCGAGCCGGTGCGCCGTATGGGTCGGCGCCTGCCGGCAGCGCTGCCAGCTTTGCGCGCAGCAGGAAGGCAGCCGGCGCATAGAAAGTGCCGAACTTGGAGATGGCGCCGAGGGGAGGTTCCATCAGCCGGCCGCACACGATGGACGGGCGGAAGTAGCGGCAGCGGACGCCCGTCCGGGCTGCAAACCGCCGGATTTCAATCTCCGCTTCCATCTTCGCCGCTTCGTAGGGATTTCGGAACTCCCTGTCCATGCTCACATCGTCTGGCCGTATCAGTCCCGTTGCTTCCCCGCAGCAGTAAGCCGAGCCAAGGTAGCAGAACTGGCGGACATTTAGGTGCGAGACCAGTTCGAGGATTTTGAGCGTTCCGCCCACGTTAGTCCTGCGGATGGCGCGCGCAACCGCCCCGGAGGAGCGAAGGTCCGTGAGGGCCGCGGCATGAAAGAAGAAGTCCACCGGACTGGCCTTCAGAAATGCCAGGTCCTCCTGTGTCAGACTGAGGCCGTCCCGGTCGAGGTCTATCTCGATGCACCGGATGCCTGACTCGCAGTAGGCCCGGATCAGGTGTTCCGCCCCCGTGTCCGGCGAAACATATGGGAGGCCGTCGGCGAGTATGGCGTCGGTCACGCGGCGGGCCAGGCTGGCGTGCGCATGGCTGCGCCCCAGGATGACCAATTCCAGGGAGCCCAGATCAGCAAGGCTGTTCTTGAGGAATTCGAACAGCAGGTTGCGGCCAACCACCCCGGTGGCGCCAGTGATTACGACCCGCATGCGCCGGCACCCCGCAGTCTCAACGAAGGTCCGCGCCCCCGTCCGGCGCACCATCTGGCAAGGCGGCGACCCTTGCCGCCGCTGCCGCAGCAGTCACCTCCGTCGGCTCTTCGACGTTCCTCTGAAGCTTCGTCCGCTCCTGCCACGGCCACTTGCCGAACTTGTAGCCGTCGTCCCCGTCAATATCCAGCGTCGTCCAACCGAGGAAGAAGTCGAGTATCTGGGTCCAGCGCGCATTCCACACAATGCCTACGTAACCGAGGTGAGGAAAGAAATGGACGCAGGCCGGCGTGTAGTCGGGCGTGCCTCTGGCGTCGCCTTCGCCTGCGATTGACGCCAGGCCGGCCAGCCCGCCATAGCGGATGTAGAGCGTTTTCGGGTCGTTCTTGTCGAAGTCGCCCCAGCCGACCTCCTCTCGTGATACGACGAGGCCGTAGCAATAGGCGTGAATCGGAGTCATGCCGAGCTGGTTCCCGCCCCATCCGAAGAAATAACCGTCAATGTTGCAGTAGCCCGCAACAAGCACGTCCAGGCTATCCCAGTAAAGCCCGATGCATGGCTTGGGACTGAACGTGAACCCGCCGTCCACCATCTGTGTGAAATCATGGTACCTGTACTGGAAGTACCTGCCGACTGCCGCGCAACCCTGCGACGCCACGAGGGTCACAGCCAGCACCAACACCAGTCCCAGCCTCCCTATCCATCTCTTCATTCCCATAGCCCATCAACCTTTGGCAAAAGGCATCGGACCACACAGCATCCCGACACTACGTCACGATAGCAACTTCTGAAGGCGGAAAGCAAGCAGTTGTTCTTCCACGCCGTCTTGGCGCGTTTGGCGGGCCTCTCTCAAGCCCTCAGCGGGGGCGGCCTACCCGTAGAAAGATGCAGTGGATGCGAACCGACCTGCCGAAGTGCCCTTCGAGGCAGTCTCCGCACGAGGGCCCTGCGTCTTTGGGCCCCTGAGCCATCTCATCTGCCTCCTCACGCGAGGGCGGTCTTCTGCGCGCCGGATCCGCTCTTGCTTCTCGCCGCCGCAGCGTAGTGGTCGGCGATGCCGCGCATCACATTGGCCTTGTGACGCCCCCACGCACAGACGGGGACCGTCTTCACCTGACCTTCCTCGGGGTCGAAAAACGCAAACGCATTGGGGCACCTTTCCAGCCGATCGGTCTCGAGGACATGCTTGTCCTCGAACGGCAGCACGATCAGCTGCAGGGTCTCGTGTATGTGCGTGTGACGTTGAAGCAGCACGCGCGTCTTGCGTCCGAAAAGAAGGCCGGTCAACAGCGCGGCGGCGTGCCAGGTCCGGAGGATGCCGGGGCCCTTCAAAGCCCTGCTCAGACTGACATGTCGCTTGAGGATTGGCAGCAGCGATAGCACGGTCCGTAAGGAGAGGTGGCCGCCCGCCAGCCCTGGCCCAGCCGCTGCTCCATCGGGCGCGTCCGCGCCGCCGGCCTTAGATCGGCTCGCCAGCCTGCGGTCCAGCGCGAACAGGTCTTCTATGAGCGCGCGGAGGGAGGTGCGCATGTATTCGTCAATCGGACGGTAGCCGTGCCCGTCCGAGACGAGCACGTACAGGCTTTCGCAGTTGGGATGCGCTCCCATGAATGGAGGCGGCTTGATCCCCAGCTTCTGCATGAGCGTCGGCATGGCTGCCAGCGCACCGGCGGGCATGAAATCCAGCCGGGCGTCTGCAAAGCAGTCATTCACAGCCCCCTCAATGTCCTCGCCCGTTATACGCTCGGGGTCGAAGTCAAAGTCGGAGGAGTCCCACGTATGGGCCAGCGGCATGAAGTATACTCCGCGCACGTAGTCGCGGCGTTCGTGGCAGAACTCTAACAGTTGCGGCATCTCGTTGTCGTTAATGTCTTTGCCCACACACATCATGAGGGCGACCTTGCCCCCGCCGGCGGCCTGGATGTTATCCAGCGCCTGCTGCTTCAGTGCCAGCGAGCGGTCGCTGGCCCTCAGCGTTCGGTAAGTCTTCGGATTGCTGCCGTCGTAAGCGAGCAGTATCGTGGCGCGGGTGCTCACCAGCTTGCGGCAGTACTCCGGCTCGGCGAGCTTCAAGCCGTTCGTCACGACGCGCGGGGCAAGGCCGTATGACCTGGCAAGTGCGATTATGTCGAAAAGGTCTTCCCGCACCGTGGGCTCGCCGCCGAACAATTGGACCGGGGGACGGGGGTTGTACTCCGATAGGCCCTGGAAGAGCTTCTCGAAGTAGTTCATGGGCGGCTCAAACAGGAAGCCCATGCTGGGCGTGTTATTGATGCAGATCGGGCAGTTCAGATTACACCGGTTGGTGACATCCACAAACACGAACGTCGGCTGCTTCCTGTGCTGGCATTCGAGGCAGTTCAGCAGGCAGGCACGGTGCTCAAAGCCGCCGTCCAGGGAGCGTTTGGCCATGTAGCGTTCGGCATTCCGGGAGATCAATGCCTCAGTCTTCCCGCAAGACGGGCAGTCCTTCACCAGGTAGATTTCGTTCCCCCGCTGCTGGGGACTCGCGGGCACAAGCTCCCCGCACGACTGACACGCGGCTCTGTTCATGCTGCTTCCTCCGTCCCTGTCCTTCTCAAGGGCCCCTTCGAGCCCATGAACTCTTGATAGGTGAACCGGAAACGTGCCAGCCACGACGGCACCCGCAGCGGTTTACTTGACCCCCCGGCAACGTTGAGGAGATCCTTCTGCCGCGCCGTCGTCGCTCCCGGTCCGGCCTGCCCCTGACACGCACGTCTCCAAAGACACTTGCCAACGATATTAGCATTGCGCCTGAGCGTTGGCAAGGACACTGTCTCGTTGAAGCTCAGAACGCGGTGTGCTATCGTCTGCCGGGGTTCATCTCCCTTGCTTGACGATGGCGCCGTCTCGGCCGTGAGGCGCTGAGTGTCCGCCGGATGCCTCTTGCCGGAACAGCGGCCGGGGATGAACTCTTGCCAGAAAGAGCAGGGAGGCATGCCATGAAGCTCGGATTCGTCAGCGCGATTCTGCCGGACCTTTCGTTGGAGGAGGTCGCGCGGTTTGCCTCCTCTGAGGGCTTCTCGTGCGTGGAGTTGGTGTGCTGGCCCGTGGGCAAAGCCGAACGGAGATATGCGGGCGTAACGCACATCGACGTAGACGGCTTCGGCACAGCCGAGGCCGCGCGCGTGAACGAAATCTCTGCCTCGGCGGGCGTGGCGGTCAGCGGCCTGGGCTACTACCCCAACGTCCTCGCCCCGGACTCCGACGAGGCGAGGGCGTGCATCGGCCACCTCAAGAAAGTCATCCGGGCCGCCGAACTGCTCGGCGTCGGGCTTACAAACACTTTCATAGGCCGCAACTGGACGCGCTCCGTTGAGGAGAACTGGCCGCAGTTCAGAAAGGTCTGGAACCCTCTGATCAAGTTCGCCGAGGATCACGGCGTCCGCATCGCCATCGAGAACTGCCCCATGCTGTTCACCCGCGATGAGTGGCCCGGCGGCAAGAACCTTGCGCATTGCCCGGCCATATGGCGGCGCATGTTCGAAGAAATCCCGAGCCCGAGCTTCGGGCTCAACTACGACCCCTCTCACCTGATCTGGCAACACATTGACTGCGTCAAACCGCTCTGGGAGTTCGGCGAGCGCATCTTCCATGTCCACGCGAAAGACGTGCGGGTGGACAGGCACCGCCTGGACGACGTGGGGATCCTTGCGGCTCCGCTTCAGTACCACACGCCCAAGTTGCCGGGCCTGGGGGACGTGCCCTGGGGCCGGTTCTTCTCGGTGCTGAGCGATGTCGGCTACGCCGGCCCGGTCTGCGTCGAGGTGGAGGACCGCGCCTTCGAGAAATCGCTTGAGACGCGCAAGGCCGCCCTCCGGCAAAGTGCGACTTTCCTCCGGCAATTCATGGGATGCGAGGCTGGGCCATAGCGCCCGCAAGGACTCGCACCGCCTCGGCCTTGACTGTTGCGATGACGGTGGATATCTTTCAACGCACGTTGCCGCCAGCGGGGGGAACACAGATATGGGATACGATTTGGTGACCTTCGGAGAGGCGATGGTGCGCCTGACCGCGCCCGGCTACATGCGCCTCGAGCAGGCGCGCACCATGGAGGTTTCGGTCGGCGGCGCAGAGCTGAACGTCGCCGCCAACTGCGCCCGCCTGGGGCTTCGGACTGCCTGGGTCTCGCGCCTTGTGGACACATGGTCCGGCCGGCTCATCGCCAACGAGGCACGGAGCCACGGCGTAGACGCAGGCCATATCCTCTGGGAGGAGTTCGACGGCGTGGGCCTCGTGCGCAACGGCTTCTATCACCTGGAGCTGGGCGCCGGGCCGCGGGCAAGCGCCGTCACCTACGACCGCGGCCACACCGCCGTCAGCCGCATGGCGCCCGATATGGTGGATTGGAACGCCCTCCTCAGCCAGTGCCGATGGCTGCACGCCAGCGGCATCTCGCCGGCCCTGTCGCCGGTGCTGCTGGAAACCACGGTCAAGGCGTTTGAAACGGCCCGCGACCTGGGCGTACGCACGAGCTACGACCTGAATTACCGGGCCAAGCTCTGGTCCCCCGCGGAAGCCCAGAAAGCCAATGCCCGCATCCTGCCTCACGTGGAAGTGCTCTTCGGGAACGAAGAAGACTTCGAGAAGTGCCTGGGCATCAAGGCCGCGGGAGCCGGGCAGGACTACTCGGAGCTTGATCCGCAGAGCTACAAGGACGTCGTAAGGGAGACGGTCGCGCGGTTTAATAACGTAAAGGTGGTTGGCACCACGTTGCGGAACGCGAAAACCGGCCTGCTGAACGACTGGCGCACACTGCTGTTCGATGGCAGGGAATTCCACCTCAGCCGCATATACGAGAATCTGGAGATCGTGGACCGCGTTGGCGGCGGCGACGCCTTCTCCTCTGCGGTGATCTACGGCCTGCTGAGCGGCTGGCCGCCGGCGGAGACGTGCGAGTTCGCTGCAGCCTACAGCGCCCTGGCGCACACCTTCCCCGGCGACATCAACTGGGCGACGAAGGAAGAAGCCCTCAAAGTGATGGGCGGAGGCGGCGCGCGGATCTCCCGTTGATCTCGTCGGAGCGCCGGCTCTGGGCCTCACCAGTCCGCCACCGAGCCGTCCTGGTGCCAGAGCCGGGGCGTCTCCCACCCCCCGTCGTAAGTCTTCCCGCCGACCGCCTCCTCGTCCACCTCGATGCCCAGGCCGGGCCCTGTCGGCACGCCCACGTAACCCTCCTTGACCACGAAGGGCCGCTTGAGGTAGCCCTCGCCAAGCGTCACCTGCTCCTGGCATAGGAAGTTCGGGGTGCAGGCGTCCACCTGGAGGCACGCCGCCAGGGAGATCGGCCCCACGGGGCAGTGCGGCGCGATGGCGGCGTAGTATGCCTCCGCCATGGCCGCGATCTTCCGCACTTCGAAGATGCCGCCCGCGTGCGACACGTCCGGCTGAAGGATAGCGGCAGCGGCTTTCTCCAGCACTTCGCGGAAGGCCCACCTGGTGAACAGCCGCTCGCCCGTCGCGATGGGCGTCTTCGTTGCGCGCGCAACGCGCGCCATCGCGTCCACGTTCTCCGGCAGGCACGGCTCCTCGATGAACATCGGGTGATAGGGCTCGAGCGCCGTGGCAAGCTCGATCGCCAGGGACGGCGCGACGCGGCCGTGGAAATCCACCCCGATGTCAACCTTGTCGCCGGCGGCCTCGCGGAGCGCGGCCATGCGAGCGGCGACCTGTGCCACGAACGCCTTGCTCTCCGCGAAGCGCGCCGCGCCGAAGAGCACGGTCTTGATGGCCGTGAAGCCCTTTGCTTCTGCGTCCCCCGCGCTGCGCACGCAGGCTTCGAGGCTCTCCCCGCCGACGTGGCAATAGACCCGTATCCGGTCCCGAACCGTGCCGCCCAGCAGTTGGTGCACGGGCACGCCGAGGCGTTTGCCTGCGATGTCCCACATGGCTTGCTCGATGCCGCTCAGCGCGCTGGTCAGCACGGGTCCACCGCGGTAGAAGCCGCCGCGATAGATCGCCTGCCAGTGGTGCTCGATGCGAAGCGGGTCCTGCCCGATCAGGTACCGGCCCATTTCCTGGACTGCCGCCGCCACGCTCCTGGACCAGCCTTCCAGCGTCGGCTCTCCCCAGCCGACCAGGCCCTCGTCCGTGTGCATCTTCAGGAACACCCAGCGCGGCTTCACGAAGAACGTTTCCAGTTTTGTGATCTTCATAGTCCGTCCCCCAACGTGCAGAGAAGGCCGCCGTCCACGGCCCACGTGGCGCCCGTGACAAAGCGCGCCTCATCCGAAGCGAGGAAGCAAATGGCCGCCGCCACCTCGTCCGGCGAACCCAGGCGCCCCAGCACCTGCGCCGCGCTTGCGCGCGGCTGCCACTTTTCCCTGTCTACCACGCGGTTGTCGCGCGGGTGCAGCGCGATGTCAATCGTGCCGGGCAGCAGGCAGTTGACCCGGATGCCCCGCGGCGCCAGCTCGATTGCGAGCGCGCGCGTCATGCCGCACATGCCGGCTTTCGACGCAGCGTAGGCTGCAAACGCGCCGTGAGTCTGTTCCGCGTGCACCGAGGACACGTTCACGATGCTTCCAGCGCCGCGCCGGGCCATGTCCGCCACCGCAAACCTGCTCATCATGTACGCACTCTTCAGGTTCGTGTTGAGCACCATGTCCCAGAACTCCACGCTCATCTCCTCCAGGGGCGACCTGCGCGTGATGCCCGCGTTGTTGACAAGCACGTCCACGCGGCCGAACTCGGCGAGCGCAGCCTCGACGACGCGCTTGCAGTCCACCTCGACGGACACGTCGGCCTGGACGAACACGGCGCGCCCTCCCGCGTCCGTGATCTCCCTAACAGTCGCCTTGCCTCCCTCAGCGTTCCGGTTTGCCACGATGCAGAGCGCGGCGCCTTCGGCCGCGAGCCGAAGCGCTGTTGACTTGCCGATCCCGGACGACGAACCGGTGACGATCGCCGCCTTCCCGTCGAAACGCCGCTCCATGTGTCGTTCTCCTGCTGGCCCCTCAGGCGCGCCTTGCTCGGCGTGCAGGCCGCGCGGGATCCGTTTCTACCAGAACAAGCGCGCGCTCGCCAGTGGGACGGCGCGGCGGTTGACGGTGCGGCTTGCTCCGCGTACGCTGACTGCGTACGCAGTTTGCGTCAGCTGCACTGTCAGGCGGCGCGCACTCAGTCGCCGTCGTGCCTGAACTGCCGCATCGTTTGAGGAGGGAGGTGGCATGGACTTCGGCAAGGTCATTGCGAACAGGCGGTCTATCCGCAAGTACAAGACGGACCCCGTGCCTCAGAGGAAGCTGCAAAAGCTTTACGACGCGCTGCGGATTGCGCCTTCGGGCGGGAACCGTCAGAACTACTGCTTCATATTCATCAAGGACGAAACAAAGCGCCTGCAGATCGCCACGCAGGCCTGCCACCAGGAATTCGTGGCGCAAGCCCCCATTCTCATGGCCGCCTGCTGCGAACCGGGCGAGGCCTTCAACGTGGCCATCGCAGTGGACCACATGATCCTCGCCGCAGCCAACGCCGGGCTGGGCACGTGCTGGATCGGCTGGTTTGAGAGGGATGTCGTAAGACGGATCCTCGAGGTCCCGGACCCAAAGGAGGTGCCGATCCTGGTGGCCATCGGCGTTGCCGATGAGGAGCCGCCCGCCAAGCCGCGAAAGCCCCTCGAGGCCCTGATCATGACCGACAAATACACTGCGACGGGCACGTAGTAGGGCGATAGTCGCTCTCCGGGACGCCACAACAACGCCGCCGAGGTTCGGCGACGGCCCTTCGGCCCGAGCCGCAGCCGGCCTTCCTCACGTTGGTTCCATGGCCTTTCTGCGCTTCACGCGCCCGAGCAGATCGGCCCGACCTCTCGATTCTGGCTCAGCATGCCCGCCCGGGTGCTGGGGCGGCACGGGACCCATCGCGTCAGGAGGATGCCGGTCCCGCCGTATCGCAGCAGGGCGTCGCGCCACCCGCGCACGTTGTCCGGGTCGCGGCCCGGCGCGCCCCAGACCTCGAAGCCTTTTCGCCGGAGGCGCCGCACTTCCTCCCCTTTGACCCTGGCGTATCCCCAGGGAACCTGGACGATGTCCTTCGAGATCTTGCTCTCCGATGCCCGGGACTTCTCGACGTGGGATTCGCCGGAGGCATAATCCTGGCAGTCCTTCCACACGACTGTGCGCAGGCCGCGCTCTCTCAAGCCGGCGTGCAGCGTGACTATGGCACTTGCGTACTGCTTCAGCGAACGCCAGTGGTCTTCGTCCATGCCGACGTGGAAGAACCGGGGAGGCCGGCACGCCTCGATGAGTTCGTCAATCAACTGGAACCCGCGGCGCCAGTACTCGGCGTTGTCGAAAGGCCGGTGGTATGGGCGGAACCAGTGGTTGTGCTGGTTCAGGCCGCTCTCCGCAAAGTTGAGCTTCGGCACGACCTCGACGCCCCGTTTCCCGGCCCGCGCTACCAGCTTCCTCAAGTGGTCCATGGGCACGGTGTACTTGCGGGCCAGCTCGGGATGAGACTTGTACCTGACGCCATCCGCGCAGTCTATCACGAGCAGGTTCAGCCCGACCTCGGCCATCGCGTCAATGACCTCCAGCCCCACCCTCAGGTCAAACGGCTTCTCACGCGGCTTGCGGACGCACCATACGGGGTCGTAGTGAGTGATGTGCAACAAATAGCCCCGAATAGGCAAGACCTTTTTGCCGGCCATGCTCGTCCTCCATCAAAAAGGGTAAAGCAGGGTCAGTCAAGTCTCAGCAAGGTCGAAAGCGTCCCGGCGAAGACGTCTTCCTTCTCGGGCGGGCTCAGGTTGAGCATATTCACCTTGCTCACTTCCAGCCTTGCGAACGACGCGGTGTCGGGCGCCGGGCAGGGACCGTCAGTGCCGAACAGCACCCGATCCGAGCCGACGCGCCGGACCGCGTCTTCAACCTTCCACGGCAGGACGACGCCGCTGATGTCCAGGAAGACGTTGCCGCACGCCTCGGCGATCTCTATGAACCGGTCTAGGCGCTCGGTGCTCGTGCACAGGTACTGGCCGAGGTGCGCGACGATGAGTCGGGTCTGGACGAACTTGCCGGCGATGCGCCGGGTCGTGACGAAATCCCCTGCGAAGTCAACCAGGCACGGCACGTCCAACCTGCCCGCCAGCTCGAACAACGGGTCCGAGATGTAGTCGGTCAAGCGGCATTCGCCTGCGTGGACCTTGATGCCTCGGAATCCCAGTTCGGAGACGGCCCGCTCTATCTCCGGCAGAACGGAGCGTTCGTAGTTCGGCAGCGCGTAGACGTATGGGATCAGGCGCCCGGGGAACTTTGCCACCGCCTCCTGAGCCATCTCAATGGATCGCCGGGTCGTTGTGGACATCGCGAAGACAACTGATTTCTCGATCCCCGCCGCGCCCATCGTCTGAATGATGGCCTCGGCCGAGTATTCCGTGGCCGCCGCGTCGCCGTGCTTCAGGTGCACGTGAGAGTCATAAATGAGCATAGGTTGTCCCTGCTACCGCGGTAGAGGGGGCAGTGTAATCGGGGAGGGCGGGCCAGTCAACGCAAAGCACAGCAGGCTCCCCACGCGACCGCTGAGGCAATCCGCGTGCTCCCGTGAGATGGGCGCAGAAGCCGTGCATACGTATTGCATACAATATCGCAACATGCATGGCCAAACCTTGATTTTGGGGTCCGGCCTGAGCGATATTCTGCTCGCGCCTCCACGACCGCCGTTGGAGGCCTGGGACTCACGCGGCCCGCGCCGCGGACGCCGGAATAGGCCCGTGTTGGTCCGCGCCAGAGGGCCGCTCGAAGGCAGTTCGGAAGCGTCCTGAAGGGGCCCGTCATATGGGCCGGCAGCCCGCCATCTGCGACTACAGCGACACCGACTATGAGAGGGATTTCTGGGCCGGGGGTCATCGTGCCTACGAGGATCGAGTCGAACGCCTCGCCATTGGCAAGCTCTTCCCGTCTGCGTGCCCACGTTTTCTGGAGATCGGCGCAGGCTACGGCAGACTCTTGGACGCTTACGAGCGGAAGTGTCGTTCCGTCACGCTCGTGGACTACGCGCCAAACATGGTTGGGGCCGCCAGAAAGCGCGTGAAGGACCTGAGGCTTTCCCACGTCGAGGTGCTTCAAGGCGACGCTTACGATCTATCGCCGCTTTCTGGCACCTTCGACGGATGCATGATGGTCCGCGTGCTTCATCACATAGAAGATGTGGGGGCAGTCTTCGCTCAGATACATGCCAAGCTGAAGAGGGACGGGTTCTTCATCCTGGAGTACCCCAATAAGCGGAATATCGTGGAGATCGTGCGGGCGGCCGCGGGTAAGAACAACCTGCGACCCTTCTCCCCGGAACCCGGACGGCGCGGCAAGGGGCCGTTCTGCTGCTTCCACCCTTCGTATGTCGAGCAGAAGCTACATCATGAGGGGTTCGGGATCGAACGGGTGCTTATGGTGTCGGCATTCCGTCATGTCGCGTTCAAAAGGCTCTTCGGAAGTGGTATGTTGAGCGCGATGGAAAATGCCATTCAGGAGCCTCTCGGATTCCTTAGGCTGAGCCCGAGCGTTTTTGTCCTGGCCAGGAAAGCATCCTCCCCGACCCGCCTGGCCGCTTGATCACACGAGGGGAGCCTGGCCGGCTGAAGTCAACAAACGGAGGAAGGGCGCCTCCCGGCTCCCGTCCAAGTGGCTGAGCAACAATATGCGGCATAGGGCGCAGGAGAACGCGGGCCAACTGGGCCCGCCTCGTTTCTTCGGCAGGGATGCCGCGTGGGGCTGGGCTCTGTTCGTGTTCCTGCTGGCGGTCTACCAGATTAACGGCGACATCCTGCCCGGCAACGATGCCAAGCCCAATACATACCTCTCCCTCAGCCTGTTGGGGCACGGGAACCTGTCGTTCACCCCGCGCGAGACGCCGTTCATGTTCACCTGGCACCTGCAGACGCCCGCCGGAAGGCAGACGATCTCCTTCAACACCTGGGCCGACACGTTCCGTGGGCAATCCGCTTCTCAGCTCTATGATTCGGGCGTACTGACCTTCCACGAGCCGCGCTATTTCCTGGTCCCGACGGCGCGCGAAGGGATATACGTCTCAACGTTCGGCCCTGGCCCCGGCCTCTTTGCGCTGCCCGTGATGGCCGTCCTGGACATCATAACCGGCGACCTCGCCGCGCACCCGAAGGCGCTGTGGTATGGCGCCAAGTTTGCCGCCGCGCTGGCTGTTGCCGCTTCGGCCGTGTTCGTGTTCCTGACGGCCTTGGCATTCACGAGCCGCTGGAAGGCCCTTATCGTGGCGCTGGCCTACGGCCTGGGGACGTGCGTGTGGAGCACCAGCAGCCAGGCGCTCTGGCAACATGGGCCGAACGAGTTCTTCCTGGCGTTGGGCACCTTCTTTCTCACGCGCGTGGGCCGCGGCCGGAGATACGCCGCCTTCTGTGCGTTGGCCTACGCGTGCGCGGTCGTCTGCCGTCCTACCAGTGCGGTCGTCGTCGTGGCAGTGGCAGCCTACCTGGCGATTGCGGACAGGAAGTCCCTGCTGATGTATGTGCTCGCCGGCCTGCCGATTGCAGTGCTGTTGGGTTGGCACAATGCTCATTACTTCGGTTCGCCATTCCGGTTCGGCCAGTTCCTTGTCGCGTCGCAGATAGCGCAATCCAAGACCGGCATTCCCTATCTCTGGCAGACGCCGCTTTGGGAGGGCGCAGCAGGGCTCCTGGTCAGTCCCTCGCGAGGGCTGCTTGTATACTCGCCCTTCATGGCGCTTGCCCTCTGGGGCATCTGGGCGACGTGGCGCAACAGGACGTTTGCTCCGCTTCGACCGCTGACGGTCGCTCTCGCCGTCCTGCTCTGTGTGGCGTTCAAGTGGTACGACTGGTGGGGCGGGTGGTCCTTCGGCTATCGTCAGATCGTGGACACGACGCCCATCCTGGCCGTGCTCCTCGTCCCTGCGGTTGACCGCCTCTGGCGGCACAAGGTTCTGTTGGGAGCGTTTGGCGCCCTCTTGGCGTGGTCCATGTTCGTGCAAGTCATTGGGGCCTTCGCCTACGATCCTGCCTCCTGGAATGCGAAGAGGCAATACGAGGTGAGCGTCCCGGGGCGCTCGCAACCGGTCGTCGTGTCCGGCGACGCCGAGGCGAGGCATCTGGCTCGAATTCCCGGCGCGAGGCTCCTGAACGTCCGCAACATGGACGTGGACCTGCCGGCGTATCGCTACCGCCTCTGGACGCTCGCCGACAGCCAGGTCCTTTATTGTCTGAGCAACTTCGGGGAGTCGCGCGCACTGAAGCGAGAAACCGTGGCGCACTGGATACAGACGCCGTCCGATTGACCGCCCCCCTGCATCCTGCTCCCATGCATAGTTGAACAGTCACAGGGGATCTGCGGGCTTGACTGCGGAACACGGCAGGGCTACCATTGTCCAACAGGGGGGATGAGATTGGCGGGCGCCCGCCCGGCTGAACGGCGTCGTCTCGGTCCAACATAAAGGGGGCAAATGTGATGAGTGCAAAGGTCATGATTTTTGGGTTTGCGGGCAGCCTGCGCAAGGGTTCCTATAACAGGGCGCTCCTGCGTGCAGCGACGGAGATGGTCCCGGCGGGCGCCGAACTCGAGGTCTTCGACCTCGATGGCATTCCGGGCTTCAGCGAGGACCTGGAACAGCAGCCGCCCAAGAAGATAAGGGACTTTAAGGCCAAGATCAGGGCGGCGGATGCAATCCTCATAGTGACTCCTGAATATAACTACTCCATGCCCGGCGTTCTGAAGAACGCGATTGACTGGGCCTCGCGGCCCTATGGTGATAACGCTTTCGCAGGCAAGCCGGTCGGCATCATGGGCGCATCAATGGGAATGACCGGAACTGCCAGAGCGCAGTATCACCTGCGGCAGAGCTGCGTCTTCCTGGACATGTACCCGCTCAACCGGCCGGAAGTGATGGTCCCATTTGCCCACGAGAAGATTGACGAGAGCGGCAAGGTCACAGACCGGAAGACGAGGGACAAGGTCCGCGAGTTGCTCGAAAGCCTCGTTGCCTGGACCAAGAGGCTGAGTGCGACTCCATAGCCGTCCCGCGCCGTGCGGGGTGCCTGCGCGCGGTTCTCGTGTTTCCGCAGTCCCTGCGGTTGGCAGGCCGTGCCATTGACACTTGCCCCCGATACCGGTATACGAGGCTGGCTGTGAACTGGCTGGCGGATTCGCCGCGCCGCGATAGGGCCGCGGTGAGACGTGCAAGCCGGGCCGGCACGACGCCAGAGCCAGCCGTCAACTGGGGAGTCATGAAATGAAACTGAGGATCGGAATCGTCGGCTTGGGAGGCATCGGCAATACCCATGCCCGCGTCTACAAGGAACTGCCGGACACGGGCATCGTCGCTGTGTGCGACATCATCAAGGAGCGCGCGGACAAAGCTGCCGCCGCATACGGCGCCACCGCCTTCTACAGCGTCCAGGAGATGCTCGACAGCGGCATCGCGCTCGACGCGTGCAGCATGTGCACCGCCGGCGTCGAGAACGGCGGCGACCACTACAAGCCCACCATGGAGCTGCTGAGCGCCGGCCTCCCTGTCTTAGGGGAGAAGCCGATCAGCAACGAGATTGACAAGGCAGAGCAGATGGTGGCGCTCGCAAAGGAGAAAAACCTCCAATATGCGATCAACCTGAACCACCGCTTCACCCCGGCCGCAGAGCGCGCCAGGCGATGGGTGGACGAAGGGCGTCTCGGCACGCTCCACATCATCAGCATGCGCATGTGGATCAACAATCCCAATGAGACCTCGCCCTGGTTCCACATGCGGGCGCTGCACCCGCACTCCATTGACGTGATGCGCTACTTCTGCGGCGACGTTAAGAGCGTTCACGCCTTCCTGAGCAAAGGCAAGGGCCGTCAGATCTGGTCGAACGCTCAGGTCGGCATGCTCTTCCAGAACGGAGTGGTGGGCAACCTGACGGGCAGCTACGACGCGGGCGGGAGCTTCGGCCTGGAGTGCTGCGACGTGGCGGGGTCTGACGGGCGGTTCGTCCTCGAGGATGCGTGCGAACGGCTCTTCTTCTACCCACGGCGCGGGATTGAGGTCGAGCGTTACGACTACCTGGGCGGAATGCGAAGCTTCAGCGAGACATTCAAGAGCCGGATCAGCTACTGGGTGAAGCAACTCATCGAGAAAGCGCCCCCGGATCGGATATCTGCGAGCGGGGCAGACGCCCTGAAAGCGCAGAAGGTGATTGAGGCTGCCATAAAGTCATCCCAGACGGGCAGGACGGTGGACGTAGGGTAAAGGGCAGGTATAGGGCACAACACTGAGGAATGGGGCGCCGGCCAGGAGAGCGCGGCCGCTGCGCCAGAGGCCAGTGCAATGATAAAGCTTGGCGTAAATACTGTGCTGTTCGCCGGCCGCGGGCTTGACGCTGCGCTCAAGCACATCGCCTGCGCGGGCTATGACGGCGTGGAGCTGTCGGCCATCGAAGGCATGTGCGAGCACCTGGAGCTGAACCGCTGGGAAGCCCAGGCTGCTGTCATCAAGGGCCGGCTCGCGGACCAGGGCCTTGAGCCGCTCTCCATGGAGGAGGCCGCGCTGAAGGAGGAGAGGCTGAAGATGGCCTTCGCGGCTGCCCAGGCCATCGGCATCCCGGTAGTCAACATCGGCCCCGGCGGCAAGTCCGGAAACGAAGGGGACTTCGAGCGCCAGACCGCCCTGTTGGGGAAGATGGCCGAGCTGGCGGCCGGCCATGGGGTGACTCTCTGCGTGAAGGCCCACGTAGGCCAGGTGATCCACGACACGGCCACGACGCTGCGCGCGATGGCGAAGGTCGCGTCGCCCGGCCTCGGCATTGACATGGACCCGAGCCACATCCACCGTGCCGGCGAGGACCCCGCAAAGGCGCTTCCGAAAGTGCTCAGCCGCGTGCGCCACATCCACATCCGGGACTGCAAGGGCAAGGGCCCCGGGCCCGGCGAGGCGAGGGACCAGGCCTGCGGGCGCGGGGACATTGACCTGGCCGGCTACTTCCGGGCCATGGTCGCCGGCGGCTACAGCGGTCCCGTCTGCCTCGAAGTGATCGGCGCCGGCAAGTACGACGTCACCGAGCAGGCCGTGATAGCAGCCGAAAGCTACGGCTACATGAACGCGCTGCTCAAGGGCCTGGGAGCGCGCGGAGTCTCCTCATAATGGCAGCCGGCCGAGCGAACGTCCTCCTCATCGTGGCTGACAGTCTGCGGGCTGACCACATGAGCCTCTATGGCTACGGCCGGCTGACGATGCCACACATTGACGCCTTCGCGCGAGGCGGCGCCGTCTTCGAGACGGCCTTCAGCCCTCACATCCCCACGACGCCTGCATTCGCAGGATTGCTTACCGGCCGGGACTGCTTCGGCACGGGAGTGGTCTCTCTGCGACATCATGAACCCATGGCGGCCGCGGCGCAGACACTGCCTGAGCTTCTCAGGACATGGGGCTATGAGAGCAGTTGCGTGGGTTTTGCGGCAGAAGACCCGGCGGTGCGCGGCTTTGACCACTATCTCGATTACGCGGCCTGGGGCTCGTGGGCCGCCGGCCGTTGCCGAAAGGCCGAGAATCTGGCGGCCGTTGCTTTGCCGGAGTTGCGGCGCCTGGCGGCGGGCGGGAAGCCTTTCTGCATGCTGCTGCGGTACATGGACCCCCATGCTCCCTATCTCCCGCCTCCGCCTTTTGAGCGGATGTTCTATGGCGGGAACGAGTTCGACCCCGCCAACAAGTCCATGGAGCCCGTCTTTGCATTCAAGCCCATGCGCGACTTCCAGGCATCGTGGATGCCGCCCAGCGTGACCGACAAGGACTACGTCATTGCGCAGTACGACGGCGCGGTCGCTTACATGGACGCGTGCATCGGCGCGCTCCTGACGGAGGTCTCGGCGGCGGGGCTGGATGAGAACACATTGACCGTATTGGCGGCGGATCACGGCGAGACCCTGTACGAACACGACTGCTACTTCGACCACCACGGCCTCTATGAGTGCACGCTGCGCGTGCCGCTGATCTTCAGGATGCCGGGAAAGGTGCCGGCGGGCGGGCGCGTTCGTGGCATGGTCATCCTCCAGGACGTGATGCCCAGCATCCTGGAATTGTTGGGAGTCAGGCCACACTTGCCGTTGGACGGCCGGAGCCTGGTGCCGTCAGTTCGCAACAGACCAGCCGTCTCGCGCCGAGGGCTGTACATCACAGAGGCAACCTGGATGCGCAAGCACGGCTGGCGCACATGCGAGTGGAAGCTCGTCCAGGCGCTGGAGCCTGACTTCCACTTCAAGCCCGAGGTGGAGCTTTACAATCTGATAGAGGATCCCGGCGAGAACCTGAACCTGGCGTCGGCAGAGCCTGACGTGGTCAAGCTGCTCCAAGGGCAGTTGAACCAATGGATAGCCGGACGCGAGGCGCAGTCCGGCCGGCGCAACCCGCTCTTCACCGAGACAAGATGGCACGGCTGTCCCGGCGTTGCCGGCCCGTTCGCCTCGTCCCAGCAGGCCTACGACACGCTCCATATTGGCCCCGTAATGGCGGGGAAAACCCCGCGCTCCCAGCGAGAGGCGCTGGAAGCGCTCGGCTACGTGTGACAAGACGTTTCCGGGCAGCGGCGAACCGTCGCCAGCCGATGGAAATCCAGCATAGACTCGGGAGCAATTATGGCAAAAAGGAAGATGAACCTGATCCTTATCGGCATTGACAGCCTGCGGGCCGACCACATGAGCCTTTACGGCTACCGCCGCCTCACGACGCCCTACATTGACAGCTTTGCGGCGGAGGGCACGGCCTTCGAGTGGGCCTTCAGCCCGCACGTTCCCACCACTTCGGGATACGGCAGCATGCTCACCGGCCGGGACGCGTTCGGGACGAACACGGTGGCGCTGCGCCACAAGGGGCCGATGGCCGACGGCGTCCCGACGTTGGCCGAAGTGCTGCACGAGGAGGGATACGAGACCAGTTGCGTCGGCTTCGAGCGCAACCCGGCATCCCGCGGCTTCGGCACGTACCTCAACTATGCCGGCTGGGGAAGCTGGGCGGAGGGCCGGAGCCACAAGGCTGAGAACCTGAACGCGGTGGCCCTGCCCGAACTCAAACGCCTCGCTTCGGGTCCGAATCCCTTCTTCCTCATGCTGCGCCACATGGATCCGCACGCGCCCTACCTGCCGCCGAGGCCGTTCGAACGCTTGTTCTACGGCGGCGACGAATTCAACCCGACCAACAAGTCCATGGAGCCTGTCTTCGCCTTCAAACCGTTCTGCGATTTCTTCGCCACCTGGATGCCCCCGGGCGTCACGGACAAGGACTACATCATCGCACAGTACGACGGCGCGGTCGCATACATGGATGCCTGCATCCAGAACATCTTTGCGCAGGTGACGGCCCTCGGCCTTGACGAGGACACCCTTGTCGTCCTCGACAGCGACCACGGCGAGACCCTGTACGATCATGACTGCTACTTCGACCACCACGGCCTCTATGAGCCGACGCTTCGCGTGCCGCTCGTCTTCCGCATGCCAGGGCGAGTCCCGGCGGGGCTGCGGCTCAGCGGCTATACCACTCTCAAGGACGTGATGCCCACGATCCTTGAGATCATGGGCATCAGGGCGAAGCTCAAGTTCGACGGCCAGAGCCTCTTCCCGGAGATGAAGGGAAAGCGACGCGTGCCCACCGCCGAGTTCTACCTGACCGAAGCCACCTGGATGCGCAAGCACGGCTGGCGCACGCCCGAGTGGAAGCTCATCTACGCGCTTGAACCGGACTTCCATTTCAAGCCCGAGGTGGAACTCTTCAATCTGATCGAGGACCCGGAGGAGTGCCGTAACCTGGCCGAGCAGGAGCCGGACGTCGTCACCTTCCTGGAGAACCGGATGCAGGCATGGATCGCAAGGCGCGAGAAGGAGACCGGCCGGCCCAACCCCGCCTTCACGAACGTGCAATGGCACGGGTCTTCGCAGGTGACGGGCCCGTTCACGTCCTCGCAGCAGGCATACGACACCCTTCACATAGGCGACGTGGGCGCCGCCCAACGCCTGCAAGCGCGGGAGAAGGAGGGGTAACGGAGATGCTGCGCGTCTGCGTGATCGGGCTCGGCCCCATCGGGAACCTGCACGCCGATATCTACAAGGCCGACGAACTGGCCGCACTTGCAGGCGTCTGCGACATCATTAAGGCGCGCGCCGACGCGGCCGCAAAACGCCTCGGCGTCCGGGCCTTCTATGACGCCCGAAAGATGCTGGATGAACTGAAGCCCGACGTGGTCAGCGTCGCCACCGGCGGCTACGAGTATGGCAGCGACCACTACGAGCCGACCATGCAGGCCCTCGCTGCGGGCTGCCACGTCCTGTGCGAGAAGCCCATCTGCAACGAGATCGCCCCGGCCGAAGAGATGGTGGCGAAGGCGCGGGAGAAGGGGCTCTGCTTCGGCGTCAACCTGAACCACCGCTTCACCCCTGCTGCGCGCCTTGCCAGGAAGTGGGTGGACGAGGGGCGGCTGGGCCACCTCTTGTTCATCAATATGGCAATGTGGATCAAGAACCCTACGGAAAGCTCGCCGTACTTCCAGCTCAAGGCCCTGCACCCGCACACCGTTGACGTCATGCGCTATTACTGCGGCGATATAGAGGCCGTGCAGTGCTTCGCCACCCGGGCGCCAGGTAGGAGCATCTGGTCCACGGCGCACTTCAACATGCGCTTCAAGAACGGCGTCGTGGGCGGTCTTACGGGCAGTTACGACATCGAGCGCGGCCACCCGATGGAGCGTTGCGAGGTGGCGGGCACCGCAGGACGGTTCGTCCTGGAGGACATGTGGCGCGAGCTTACGCTCTACCCGGCGGGCAGCCTGGAGAAGACCGTCTATTCGAATCCGGCATTCGGCGGAATGCGCGATTTCCAGGACACCTTCATCAATCGCATCCATACGTTCCTGGAGCAGGTCTCGGCCGGCGTCGCCCCCGGCGAGATTGACGGATCGGGTGCGGACGGCCTCGCGGCGCAGAAAGTCCTCGCCGCCGCGATTGAGTCCCTGGATACCGAGACTGTCGTGCGCGTGAGGTGAGCGAGGCCGATCGCCTCCGCCCCCTTCTCAGTCGGGAGCATTCCGTCGGAGCGCCGGGGTCCTGCTATGGGGCTTGCATTCAGCGCCGCCGGCAAGTACAAAAGTGTTCTCCTCCCCCTCATGAGGCCATCCAATGGCATACCGCTCCAGAGAGCGCGTCACCCGCGTCCTGGCGCATAAGGAAGCGGACCGCGTGCCCCTCGACGCCGGCATCTTTCGCAGCTTGCCGGTCCGGGAATGGTTCGACGAGTTGGGATTCGGTGAAGACGAGAGGCAGTGCTTCAGCGAGGGGGACTTCCGATACCTCATGTTCAACCTGGAGACTGAGCGAAGCCGCTTCAGCCCCTACCTGCCCGGCCTGCCCGAGGAGGCGGAGGTCACGCCGTTCGGAGTCGGCGAAGTCCCGCTTAAGTCTGTGGACGGTTACGTTGCGGGCAAGAAACTCCACCACCCGCTGGCCAACGTGAACACGGTCCAGGAGCTTGAGGCGTTCCCGTTCCCGGACGTGACTGCAAAGCGCGCCCACGCGCACCTGGACAACGCCGTCCGTGCCGCCAAGGCCGAGGGCTACACCGTCATCGGCCAGATGTCGCAGACCGTCCTGGAAACTGCATACATGATGCGCGGCATAGACCGGCTGTTCCTCGATTTCTACGAGCGGCCCGAGTACGTGCGGGCATTGTTCGAGGCCCTTGCGGAGCGCCGATGCTTCCAGGCGCGCCGGTTCGCGCAAGCAGGCGTGGACGTGCTGCGCATCGGCGACGACATCGCCACGCAGCAGGGCCTGATGGTCGGCCTGGCGACCTACCGCGAATGGCTGAAGCCGTACCACGCCCGCGTTGTCGCCGCGGCCCGCGAGGTGAGCCCTGAGATCCCCGTGCTCTACCACAGCGACGGCAAGCTTACGGCCCTGCTGCCGGACCTGATCGAGGTGGGCGTCACGGCCATCAATCCGTGTCAGCCCGAGGCGATGCCGCCGGCTGAGGTCAAGCAACAATTCGGCGATAAGCTGGTCCTGTGGGGCTGCTGTGGAACCCAAAGTGTCTACGCCCACGGCAGCCGGCAGGACGTGCGTACCGAGCTGCAGGCGCTGATGGAGAAGGTGGCGCCAGGAGGCGGGTTGGTCGTTTCGTTCATCAACGTGCTGCTTACGCCTCGCGTCCGAGACAACTTGCGGCAGTTCGTCGAGTGCTTCTATGAATTGGCCCGGTATAAATAGGCATTGTGTGGGCCTCTTAAACAGGCGGTGGAAACCCGCCGGCTTCAGGTGCGAAAGGATTGGTTCACGCCATGACACCGAGCAAATCAGGTGAGACGGTTCGCTTCGGCATTGTCGGGACGGGTTACGTCGGCCGCTGGCACGCGACCACGCTCAAGGAAACCAGGGCCCGATATGTGACGCTCGCCGCGGTGGCGGATACCTTCGCCGACTCTGCCAAACGTGCCGGCGAGCAGTTCGGCGTCCCCTGGTTTGACGACCCCGCCAAGATGCTTGGGTCGGGAGTGGTGGACGCGATCATTGTGGGCACGCCTCATTTCTGGCATCCTCCCGTGGCCATTCAGGCTGCGCGGGCCGGCGTGCACGTGCTGTGCGAGAAGCCTCTGGCCGCGACTATCGGCCCTGCGCGCGCGATGGTAGACGAGTGCAACAAGCGGGGCGTCGCGCTCGGCATCATGTTCCAGTTCCGGACGCGCGCCGTCATGCGGAAGATCAAGGGGATGGTAGACTCGGGCCGGATCGGCCGCATACTGCGTATCAGCATGCTCTGCTCCGACTGGTACCGCACCCAGGCGTACTACGATAGCGGCGGCTGGCGCGGCACGTGGGACGGCGAAGGCGGAGGCATCCTCCAGAACCAGGCGCCTCATCACCTTGACGTGTTCCAATGGATCGGGGGCATGCCCAACCGTATCACCGCGGTTATGAGCACGCACACGCATAAGATCGAGGTCGAGAACACCGCGCACGTGCTTTGCGAATACGGCGACGGACAGACAGGCTACTTCTTCGCAACCACGGCGGAATTGCCCGGCGGCGAGAGCTTCCGAATCGTCGGCGACAAAGGAACGCTCGTCTACGAAGGGGGCAAGCTGACCTTCGGCAGGCTTTCAACGCCCATCTCCAGGCACGCGCACGAGTGCAAGGAAGCCCGGGCTGACTTCATCCCAAAGCCCAAGTGCACGTGGCGCGAGGTCAAGCTCAGCGGGCCTGCCGGCGGCGAGCATAGCGACGTCATACTCCCCTTCGCCCGCCATATCCTCCACGGCACGCCGATGGTCTGCACGGGCGAAGAGGCTCTCAACGAGGTCGAGCTATCGAATGCCGCCTATGTGTCCGCTTTCAAAGGGCGCCCGGTAACCATCCCCATAGACGCCGACGAGATGGAGGGGGTGCTGGCAGGCCTCGAAAGGGAGCGTTCCACGGGGCGTGGAACGGGACAGCGGGCGAAAGCTTTGAAGATGCTCCGCGGGCTGCTCACTAAGTGAAGGCCGGCTCAACGGATTCGGGCCGCTACGTGCCCAGCCTTGAGAGCGGGCACTGCCTGTGGCACTCCTCGATCACGGCGATCTGCTGGCGCACCTGCTCGGGGGTGATGACCAGGGGCGCACCCTGCGTGAGCGTGGCGTAGAGGTGCGCATAGAACTGCCTGGCCATGTAGCGGAAGAGGTCGGCCTTCGCCTTCGGGACGGTCCACTTCTTCTCGACCCAGGTCAGCTTCTCCCGGCAGTACTGATGGTCCGGCAGCGGCTCGCGGATCAGCACCTGCTTGGGGGCTTGCCCGGCTTTGTAGTACTTCCAGCTTGCCTCCGTCTGGCTGACTATCATGCCTCCGCGGGTGCCATAGACCAGGTAGGTATATGGCGAATATGCTGCGCACGAGGAGATCTCCAGATCTATGGTGGGCCGGTCCTTCGCGGTCATCAGGACTTTCACGTGGTCCTCGGCATCGCCGTACGTATTCGCCCGGTCCATCACGCACTTGATCTCCGGCATGCCTTCCCCGAAGAGCTGGAGCACCTGGTCCAGAGGATGCGGACCCGTGTTGAGAAGGTTGCCGCCGTTGTATTCCTGGAGGGTCTGCCAGTCCCACCTCCGGCTGAATCCGTTCGCCGCCGCCTTGATCATCACGATGCGGCCCAACACGCCTGAGTTGATCACCTTGCGGACCTGCTCGAAGTACGGCGCAAAGCGCGACTGCTGGTAGATGGCCAACAGCTTGCCGGCCTTCTTGGACGCGGCAATCAGCCTGTTCACGTCGGCTGCGTGTGCCGCCAGAGGCTTCTCGCAGAGCACATTGAACCCGGCATCGAGAAGCTCTAACGAGATAGGCACGTGGAGGTGGGACGGCGAGGCGTTGACGACCAGGTCGAGGTCCCTGCGTCCGAGCAACTCGCGATAGCTGGCGCAAGTCTCCGCGCCGAACTCCTCCTCCGCCTGCCGCCGGCGTTCGGGGAGCGGGTCCACCACCGCCACGATCTGGTACCTCTTGTCCCGCCGCATGTGGTCCGCATGGATGGAGTATCCGCTGCGGCCCTGTCCGATGATGCCGGCCCGGATGCGTTTCTTTGCTGCCGCCATGACAAGGTCTCCAGGTTAGGAAATCATTGTCGCCCTGCCCCGGCTCGGTGCGCCACTGCGGGCTGACGACGGCGCAGAAGTATGCCAGAAGGACGGCGGCAATGCAACAGCTTCCGCGCACGGGACCCCTACAGGGCGCGTCAGGCGGTTTGCGAAGATAGACCGGTCGCGGTTGACAGGCTTCTGAGGAAGAATTACACTCCCCGGACCTTTGAAAAGAACGCGCATCGCCGCCCGCCTGGGAGTTCCGCGGGGTTGGGTCCAACACGTGGAGCGCGAGGACACATAATGAATAGTTTTTACTGCAAATGCGCAGCACTTTTTGCCGTCGTCGCGGCGTTCTCCGCGGCATACGTTATCGGCGCAGAGACGGAGTGGACGCCCGAAAAAGTGGCCGAGGCCACGCGCTCGAACACGCTGGTCTTCTTCCGCGAGAGCATTCAGCGCGGACACCCCGATCGGCCATCGTCCAATTTCGCAAGCAGTGGGGTCCTCTCCGGCCAGGTGAAGGGCCTTGCATCGCCGTCGCAGAATCTGCCTTCGAAGGAAGCGGCCCGGGACGGCGAACTGGGCCTGCGCCTCAACCTGACAATTGAAGGTGACGCCCCCGCGTGGCGGCTTAGCCTCACGCCCGAACTCGTGGCGCCCTACGGCGAATCCAGTCGGGCCTGGCCGCTCTTCGACGCCTACGGCTACCGTCGTCAGGGGGCAATCGAATTCGACTTGCGCGGCGACGCCCGGCGAAAGGGGCTGGGCGTGACGCTCTGCTGCATCTACGGCCGGCACCCAGCGCCGCGCCTCACGCCGCTCGACCCGTACTTGCAAGACACGCCCGACTGGCAGCACGTGAAGGTGCCTGTGGCGGACCTGGACTTCAAGACGCCCGACACTGCCCTGAACACAGCCAGCACGCTGTTGCTGGGCGGCGAAGGCTGGTCCGGCGCGTTGAAGGTGGACCTTGACAACATCGTGCTCCGTTCGGACGGCCCCGAGCCGGAGCCGGGCCCTGTGCGGGTGGACCACGTGGGCTACCTGCCGGGGAGCACGAAGATCGGGCTTGTGGCCGGCAGCCGTCTGTTCGGGCTGGCGGGGCGGCCGTTCGTGGTGCGGCAGGTGAATGCCGACGGCGCGCCCGTCGGCCAACCCGTGCTCCGGGGCGAACTGAAACTGCGCGCATCCTTCGAGCCGCAGATATATGGCGAGTGGGTCTACGAGGCAGACTTCACGCCCATCAGCGCACAGGGCAGGTACATGCTGGACGTTCCGGGCGTGGGCACCTCCGTGCCATTCTATGTGCAAGATTGTATCTACGACTATCTCTTCTACCACCTGACGCGGTTCTTCTTCTTCCAGCGCGTCGGCTGCAACCTGCCGGAGAAGAACGCGTTCGGCTGGAGCCGGCCCGCCTGCTACACGAAGCCGGAGCCGCTGGCCAGCGACGAGTCCAGGACGCGCGTCGTCCGGCACGGCTGGATTGACGCGGGCGACTCGCGTTCGTTCCCGCATACCGACCGTCTTGGACCCATGATGGCAGCCTGGCAGTTAAGCGGAGAGAAGACGTTCGACGGGCAACTCAACCTGCCCGAGAGCGGCAACGGCATTCCCGACTTCCTCGACGAGATGCGCTGGCAGGGCGAATACTACCGTGACATGCAGCTTGAGGATGGCCGCTGCATGGGCTACCTGTTGACGGGGAAGACGGGCGGTGGATCGCCTATTGCAGGCGGCGAGAAAGGTTGGGCGAACGACCCTGATCCACGCTACATCCGAGACGACCGGTTCACCTACGGCGAGCACGTGCGGATCACCGCATGCATGGCCCTGGTCGGCCGCGCTCTGAAGCCTTACGATGCGGAAGGCGCCGCAGCATTCGAGAAGGCCGCTCTGAAAGCTTGGGAATGGGCTGAGGCGAACGCCTCCTCCGCCGGCGGCGGCAGGGGAGGCGCGCGGCCCGGCGACAGGCTCTGGGCAGCCACCGAACTGTGGCGACTGACCAGGCAGGAGCGTTTCCATGATGTGGTGCGCAGCCTGGCTGATGCCGACGGCGGCTGGCGCGACAACAATTTCAGCAGCCCCGTCTACGTGGCGTGGATATCGTACATCTGCGATCCACAGGCCGATCCCGCGCTCCGAGAGAAGTTCCGCAGCCGCTTTGTTGACGGCGTAGCCGCGCTCTTTGACCTGGTCAAGAAGGAGCCCTACGGGGTGTCAGTGTGCCCGCACGGCTGGTACAACAATCCCGGCGGAGTCGGCAACATCGCGGCCCAGCTTGCCATCGCCTGGAAGCTGTCGGGGCGCGAAGAGTTCCGCAAGCTGGCCGAGGAGCATCTCCACTACGTGTTCGGGCGCAATCCCTATCGTCTGTGCAGCGCCTCCAACGTGGCGCCGGAGAGCTTCAGCGACATCTATAACGGCTACGAATGGGTGCCGGGGCGTGAGGTCTGGATGCCCGGCTTTATAGCTCATATGTCGGCCTGGGGGAACGCCAACATGTCCCGCTTCCTTGCGCGGCGCGTGCGCATGACGCGGGATGTCTGGTACTGGGGAGAGCCGTGCGTCGGGTTCAACGACGGCGCAACTGCCGCGGTCATGCTGCTGATGGATGGAAAGCATTACGACGACCTCATCCAGCAGGGCGCGTTCCCCGGGCGCAAGCCCGTGCGGCCGGGCCTGCCGTTTGCTCCTACGCCGGTGGAAGAGCCGTGGAACAACGGACCGGTCGTGGCCGGGCCGGCATCATGACTTGGCCCTGCCGTAGCGCCCGCGTCCCTTTAGGTCACAGGTGTGCTTCCTGCACATAAGCATTGGAGGAATCATGGCTGCCATCCGCATCGGGTGCGTGCCGATCACGTGGAAGAACGTGCCTCAGGATCAGGTTCTGAAGGAGATTGCAGAGGCAGGCTACGAGGGATGCCCTGCTTGGGCAAGGGAGGGGCAGACGACGCAGGACGTCCTGAATCGTCTGGCTCAGTACGGCCTCAAACCGGCCCCAGGCTATCTGGAGGGCACGTTCTGGAAACCGGACCAGGAAGCCCCGATATTGGAGAGGGCGCGCCGACAGGCGACCTTCCATCGCGAGGCGGGTCTCACTGAGATATTCGTTGCGGTCGGCGGATTCCGCAATTACACCACCTCGAGAGGCCTGACGCGGGACCAGGTGGCGGGCCACGTGCGCCCCGAGGACGGCATGACCGACCAGGAGTTCAAGCAGTGCGCCGCCGTCCTGAACCGCGTCGGGGAGATCACGCGTGCCCAGGGCGTGCGCATCTGCTTCCACAACCACGTGGGCACCGTGGTCGAGACCCCCGCCGAGATTGACCGACTCTTCTCTCTCGTGGACCGCAACCTTGTCTTCATGGGCCCGGACACCGGGCATCTGGCCTGGGGCGGAGCGGACGTCACCAGGTTTTCGCGCACCTACGCCAACCTCATCAAGACGGCCCACCTGAAGGACATCAACCCGAAGGTGATGGAGGAAGGCAAGGCGAAGGAGTGGGACTACCAGACGTTCAAGGACCACGGCATCTACACGGAGCTGGGGCAGGGCTGTGTGGACTTCCCGGCCCTTCTCGAGATCCTCAAAGGCGTGGGATTCGAGGGATGGCTGCTCGTGGAGACCGACATCACGCAACTGCCCACGGCCTTCGAGAGCGCCGTCATAAGCCGCCGGTACATGCGGAGCCTCGGGCTGTAGTCCGGCCTAGCATGGCCAGCGATTATGCCTGCAACGGGTACTGCCGGCAGGCCCGCCATTCGTCCACAAGCGCAGAGACATTGTCCCAGACGCGGGGGCCGTCCGCCGTGACGTTGTCTATGGGCGACAGTATGAAACCGCCGCCGGGGGCGAGTTGCAGAACTGCAGCCCGCACGGCCTCCCGCACCTGCGCGACCGTGCCGGTCTCAACGGTGACGAAGCCGTTGACGCCGCCCCACAGACAGACGCGCCCGGCCAGCTTGCGTTTGGTCAGGGCGAAGTCTGCGCGCTGGTCCTGAACCGGATCAAGCCCGATCAGCACGTCTATGCCCGACTCGAGGTACATGTCCAGAAAGGGGGTGTACGCGGCCGTTGTGATAAGGGCGAGGCGAGTCCCTGCCGCGTGGGCTTGCTCGGCATCCTCTTTGAGCAAGGGCAGGACCAGTTGCCTGTAAGTCGGCGGAGAGAGGAAGTCTGCCGTTTCGTACCAGGCACGGCGCACAAGCAGGTCAACTCCGGCTTCCAGGACTACGGCCATGCGGCGGCGGTTCCACTCGTGGATGATAGATAGAAGATCCCCTACAAACTGCGGCGTCATCGCCGCCATGAGCACCAGGTCCTGGATGCCGCAGAGCCAGCAGGCTGCATCGAACAGAACGCCCCATTCCCCGACCACCAGCAGGTTGTGTTTGGCTGCAAAGGCTTTCGTGACCCGCGCCTGCTCTCGGAAAGCGGCAATGTCCTCATCGGCAGGCGGAGTGAGCAGGTAGCGCAGAGCGGGGAGGTCTTCGGGATCCGTTATGAGGTGCTTGCGGGCGCGGGGAACAATGTAGTCGTCAAAAAGCGGCACGCGGTTTCCATGGGGCCAGTCGTCCGTCTGATTGACTGCGGTACGCAGCACCCCAGCAGGCGTGACGTATTCCCTATGAATGACCGGATAGCGCGAGCCGGTTGCCTCCTCGCGCCAGTTCTTCACCTCGACCCGCGGGTCGAACCGTACCGGCAAGCCGTAGAGGTCCTGGTGCTCCGACTCGGCGCGGTTGCCTTGCGTCAGCCGGACAGGCATTCGCACGAAGGCGTCCAGGCCCAGGTCGAGCTGCTTCGTCACGAACTCGAACTCGTCAGCAGAGCGCTTCCTGAGCGCCGCAAAAAGCATGAAGGAGCAGGGCACGTAATCGGGAACCTCGCAGCCGATGGCTGCCAGCATGCGGGCGCGGGATGACAGCTTGGAGGTCATTTGTTGCTTGCTCCTTGCCTGCGAAATGGAAGGAAGTCCGTCTTCTTCTGCCCCAGCCGGCCAGGACAGGCGCCTTGCGCAGCTACTTTACTGAACACGTTGGGGCGCGGCAAGTGCCCGTTGCGTTCGGTTGCCAGCAGCCCTCCTGCGCCGGCGGCTCTCCGCGAGCCATCTCAGTCGGTTGCACGAAGCCCCCCGGCAGCAGGGCGGCATCAACTTGAACCTGAAGGGGACCGGCGGTACGATTGCGAGGATTCTCCAAATCAGCCGCAGGCGGGCTTGCCGTGTCAGCCGTGCGCGGCTGTCGGTGCAATGCAGGGGGTGACCATGTCATCTGGCCCTTCGTCTCGAGAGCGCATTCTGGCCGCGCTGAGCTTTCAGGAGCGTGACTATGTGCCTTGCTGCTTCAGCGCATTTATGGCATTGAGCGAGAAGTGCGCCAGCCAGCAGCAGTTCATTGACAGGCAACTGGAGATGGGCCTGGATGTGTCGGTGAACCTTGCCGAACTCCCTGTTCGCCACGCCCCGAGCGTGGAGATCAAGCAGTGGCGCGAGCAGCCCCCAGGGGCGCCGTATCCCGTGCTGCACTGCGAGTACCAGACGCCCGCCGGCGTGCTCAGGAGGATGGTAAACCAGAGCGAGGACTGGCCGCACGGAGACCGCGTGCCATTCATCTCAGACCACATCATCCCGCGAGCCACCCGGCACCTGGTAACGCCGGAGGACAGCCTGGATGCCCTGCGCTACCTCTTTGCCGCTCCGACCGATGAGGACGTGAAGGCTTACAGATCAAGATGGGCGGCGGCGAAGGGTCTGGCCGCCGCACACGGGCTGGTGACTGTCGGCGGCGTAGCCATGCACGGCGACATGGCCTGCTGGTTGAGCGGCATCGAGCCCCTGATGATAATGTGCACCGACCATCCTGCGTTCGTCCGGGACTACCTTGCCATTATCGAGGATTGGAACCGTGGGCGGATGCAGGTGATGCTTGATGAAGGGGTGGACATCTTCGTGCGGCGCGGCTGGTATGAGAGCGCCGACTTCTGGTCGCCGCGCACGTACCGGGAGTTCCAGTTTCCCGGCCTCAAGCGCGACGCCGAGCAAGTGCACGCCGCCGGCGCGAAGCTGGGCTACATCATGAGCTGCTCCTCGATGCCCCTGCTGGACCAGCTTATGGAGGCGGGCGTTGACATATTGATGGGGGTGGACCCGGCCCAGGACCGCATGATGAACCTGCCGGTGCTCAAGGAGCGGACGATGGGCCGGATGGCGCTATGGGGCGGCGTCTGCGGCTACCTGACGGTGGAGTGCGGGTCGTCCGCGGACATCCGCAGGGAAGTGCAGAACGCGATTTCCGCCCTCGCTCCGGGCGGCGGGTTCATCCTCGCTCCGGTCACGAACGTCCGCGCTGACACAGACCGGTCGTGGGAGAACGTCAGGACGCTGATTGAGGAGTGGAAGCGCCTGCGGGAGTACCCCATCAAGCAGGCCGCGAGCCGGACGTGACGCAAAGCCCCGCGCCAGGTCCCACGGCGACAGGTTGGCAAGACCGGCATTATCAAGGGAGGAGAGACCGTGTCCATCCTGACAAGAAACGACATCGGGCGCATCAACGAGGAGAGCCTGCGAGTCCTCTCGGAGACGGGCGTGCAGGTGGATGACGATGGCGTTGTGTCGCTGTTGCGTGAGCATGGCTGCGTTGTGGGCAACGGGGGGCGCGTCGTGCGGATGCCGAGGGAGGTCGTGACGGCGGCCCTGAAGCAATGTCCCCGTGAAGTGAGGCTCGTGAGCCTGGACGGGCAGGAGACAATTCTGAAGGCGGGCGGCCCGAGCATATTCTGGACCGGCAATGCGCTGAACCTCGTTGTTGAAGACCACGTAGAACCGATAGACACCCGCCGCTTCGTTGAACTCGTGCACCTGGTGGACGGCCTTGAGCACGTTCACGCAATGGTCAGCACATGCCTGTCGGACGTGCCGCCGCCTGTACGGGGGCTGACCGGCATGCGTCTGATCGCGCAGAACTGCCTGAAGCACATCCGCCCCTGCATCTACCACCCGCGTGAGACGAAGGGCATGATCGAGATGGCCCACGTGCTGAACGATGGCAAGTCCATCGCCGAGTCTCCCATCTTCAGCCTTGGGTACACGGCCGTCAGTCCCTTGCGATGGTCGGCCCTGGCGCTGAATGCTTTTCGGGAAAGTTCAGGGCACAGAGTTCCCCTGATGGTCAACGCCGAGCCGGCCGGCGGAGTCACCGCGCCAGCCACCCTCGCCGGGGAACTGGTCCTCGGCAACGCTGAAGCGCTGAGCGGTGTCGTGATAGTTGAGGTGCTTGAACCTGCGCGGCCGGTCATCTTCAACATGGGCTTTGCGCACATCATGGATATGCAGACAACGGTGATGCGCACCGGCGGGGTCGAGAACGGACTACTTCAGGCGGCGGGCGCCGAGATTGCCGCCTTCCACGGGCTGCCCAGCGCCGCATGGCTCAACACGGAAAGCACCATTCCGGATGCCGGGGCGGGATACGAGAACGCTCTGACGGGGCTGCTGCACGTACTGAGCCACGCCAACATCGTCTGGGGGATCGGCAACCTGGAGTCCACGAAGTGCATGTCGCCGGAGATGGCCGTGATAGGCAACGACATCGCCGGCGCTTTGCGGCGCGCTCAGGCGGGAATCCGCGTTGACGCGGACACAATGGCAAGCGGGGTCATACGGGAGCTTGGGCGTCGCGCCGAATATCTGGACCATGCGCACACGCTGAGCCATTTCAGGGCCGAGTACTATTTCCCGCATGTCACGAATAGGCGCTCCCGCGGCGCCTGGGATGCCACAGGCCGCCCGAGCATTGTGGACGTAGCTCGGAGCCGCGTCGAGGAGCTGAAGGCCCGCCCCATCCGCAGCGCGATCAGCAGCGCCCAACGGGAGGAGTTGCTGAAGATCGAACGGCGGTGGACGGAGGAACTGACGTAATCCGTTCAGACGCCGAATGCCGCTTGATTGCAGCAAGGAGGTCTCCCTGCTATGAGCACACGTAAGGACGGTCCGAGGCCGGCGGTGATCGGGACGTGCTCCCTGTCCGGCCGCAACATCAAAGATCCCGAGACACTGCTGGCCAACGGGCTGGCCATGATTGACAAGATGGCCCAGCAGGCGAAGAAGAACGGCTGGGGCCTCGACCTGGTGACGCTGCCCGAGACGTTTGGGCACCCGGACGGCAGCAAGTCCGATGAGTCGGCTCAGACCCTCGACGGCCCCATTGTGAGCGCGGTGGCCCGGAAGGCCCGCGGATTATCTACCTATGCGGTTGTCCCGCTGAGGCTGCGAGAGGACGGGAGGCTGTTCAACTCGGCGGTGTTGCTCGACCGCCAGGGCGAGCCCGTGGGGGTCTACCACAAGGCGTTCCCGGTCGTGCTGCCGGACGGGACCCTGGAGGACGGCATCAGCCCCGGACGCGAGTTCCCCATCGTTGACGTGGATTTTGGGCGCATCGGCATCCAGATATGCTTCGACGTGGCGTACGAGGACGGGTGGAAGGCTTTGGCCGCCCAGGAGGTGGAACTCGTGGCCTTCCCGTCCGCAGCGCCGTGCGTGTCGGCGCTGGTGTCGCACGCGTACCGGTTCGGCTACTACATCGTCGGCGCCATCTATCGTCCGCCGGCCATCATCGTTAATCCCCTGGGGCGGGAGATCGCCCGCGCAAGTCAGGACAAAGAAGTGGCCGTGGTGCGCGTAGACCTGGACTACCGCATTCTGCCTTCGCGCTTCACCTGGACTCGCGGCCCAGAAATCAAGAGCAAATATGGTGATCGCCTGGACTTCGGCTGGCACGACCCGGAAGGCGCCTGCCTGATGACCTCGCTTGACCCGGAGCTACCGGTCGGCCGGCTGGTGGAGTCGGAGGGGCTGGAGACGTACCGGGAGTTCATCGAGCGGAACTTCGAGGCCCAGACGAAGGCTCGCGGCGGGCCGCCCGCAATGCCGCGCTGAGCCGGCCGGAGCGGAGAGATGGGGCCGGCTGGTCCCCGGTCTCAGAGATCCAGCAGCTTCTCGGCGTTCCGGTGGCAGATGTTGTGGATATCGTCCTCGGTGATCGAAGAGGACAACAGAGATCCCACGGCCTGTTGCTGGTCGAACCAGGGCAGATCCGTGCCGAAGAGGACCCTGTCGCTGCCCACCTTCTCGCAGAAGAGGTCTACGACCCCACGCATGCCGAGTATGCCTGTGAGTTCCAGGTAGGTGTTGGGATGCTCTCGGACGACTGCGACGGCGCTATCCCAGTCGTAGGCGAAGCTGTGGCCCAGGAGGAAGCGGACGCGGGGGTGCCTCTGGGCGATGATGCGCACCTGTTCCGGGCCGTCCTGCTGGCTGCCGCCCCAGGTATGGGTCAGGACGATGAGGCCGCGCTCGTCCGCGAAGTCGAGGGCAAACTTGTAGCGCGGGTCCGAGAGCTTCACGCCGTGGTAGTCCGGCAGGAACTTCAGCCCCGTGTAGATATCCCGCATGCTGTCGAACTGCGCCATTTCCGCCCTGGCGATGTCCGGGTAGTGTGGGTTGACTGCGAGGTAGGCGCGGAACCGATCGGGAAACGCGCGCACCGCCTCGACCGCGGGTTTGTTGCCCAGTTCAGGGGCGAGCAGGGAGGCATGGTGGGAGAAGCATAGCCGCTTTACGCCGGCTGCGTCCATGCTGCGCACCATGTCCGCGGGCTCCATGCGGGGGAAGTAGATGCCGTACCACTCCCCCATGTGTCCGTGCATGTCGTAGATGGGGCAGCGGTCGCTGCGCCCCTTTTGCCAGAATTCGGCGGCGAGTTCGGAGTCGGGCCTGATGGGTGTGCGAGATTTCATGTTTTGACCTTCGTGCGAGAATGCGTGCCACCCGCGCGGGGGCCGGTTCACAGACGCGCCTCTTTGAGGATGCGTTCCAGGTTGCCGGCAGCGACGGCCTGCCGGTCTTCTTCGGCGATTTCAGCGTGACGGAGCATCAGCATGACGCCGCCGTGGTCCCACTTGGGGAACCCCGTGCCGAAGAGCAATCGGCCGGCGCCGTAGGACTGCACAAACGCTTCGACGCCGCCATCGAGGATGTATTCGCTGAGTTCCACGTAAACGTGCTCGTACGTTTCGACCAGGGGCCTGAACCATCGGTCTGTGCCCCATACGTGCATGTCGCTCACCACGCAGACCAGCCGGGGATAGTTCGCGAGCAGGTCATAGGCGGTCTGCCACTGTCCTGCGCCCTGGGCAGCAAGGATGAGGGGGATGCGGCGCTCCACTATGCCGTCCAGGAGGGTTCCGCATGCCTCGGGACGGAGCAGGTAGCGGTTGCGGTCGGGGAACGCCCGCAGCGCGCGGACGTTGGCCTCCGCCATTTTTCCGAACAGCTCGTCCGGCGGCGGAATCTCACCCGTCTGCGGCGCCATGATGCTCCAGCATCCGGTCAGGCGGTCACGATGGCCGGCGATGGCTTCTGTGAGGAGTCTGTTGCCGGTCGGCACGGCATAGTCCCTCTGGACCACGTGCCAGACCAGGGCTTGCTCGATGCCGGAGCGGTCCATGGCAGCAAGCAGATCGGCCGCTCCGGGCGCAGGTTTCAGCATGCCGACAGCGGGCAGCCCGATGAAACAGTTGCAGTCAAAGAACCTCATGTTGTCCTCTTCTCTGTCAATGTTCCGACCTCACGCCGAAGGAGGCAGGATTCTACCCCGCGTGGGGAGGGAGTGCAACCTCCGCCCGGAAGCCCTGCGGCACCTTGGGCCCGCCACCAAGCCGCCGGGCACGCGTGGCACGCATTCGAGCAGGCCGCGCGGCACTCGGTGTGGCGCGCTGCGTACGGAGAATCCCCCCTTCGCCTTCGAATGGCCGACAGGAAAGCATGGCTGTGGTGAAACAGAGGATGTGTCAGGTCATTGGTGTCTTGCTTTCAGATCATCCAGGTAGAGCCGGATTGCTTT
>Ga0315282_10000354_pt1 | contig 92453 bp, 85 predicted proteins | sample YL17G07_20_MG_FD_203693 | JGI IMG/M metagenome (GOLD analysis project Ga0315282, IMG submission 203693) | Sediment microbial communities from Yellowstone Lake, YNP, Wyoming, USA - YL17G07_20 | ecosystem: Environmental > Aquatic > Freshwater > Lake > Sediment | place: USA: Wyoming | collected...
ACCCCACGCTTGATACCTTGGCGTCGGTTATCGCGAGGTTGGCCACATCACCCGTCGCAATGGTCCCATCCAGGATGTGCGCGCTCGTCACCACCCCCGCACCTATCGTGTGGGCATGATCCTCCCGAGCATAGTTAGTTGATACTCCTACCACTCCTGAGGACCCTACATTCGTCACGGTGCTCGCCGGTGTCCCGCTCCCCGTGTCGTCCACGCCGTCCGCAAACCCCGCTGGAACGCCCGTCAGCTTCCCCCACCCCACGCTTGATACCTTGGCGTCGGTTATCGCGAGGTTGGCCACATCACCCGTCGCAATGGTCCCATCCAGGATGTGCGCGCTCGTCACCACCCCCGCACCTATCGTGTGGGCATGGTCCTCCCGGGCATAATTGGCCGAAGTCCCGACGACAGCCGCACCCGCCACATTCGTGACCGTCGAGGCGGGCGTTCCACCACCACCGGTGTCGTCCACGCCGTCCGCAAACCCCGCTGGAACGCCCGTCAGTTTCCCCCACCCCACGCTTGATACCTTGGCGTCGGTTATCGCGAGGTTGGCCACATCACCCGTCGCAATGGTCCCATCCAGGATGTGCGCGCTCGTCACCACCCCCGCACCTATCGTGTGGGCATGATCCTCCCGGGCATAATTCCCCGAAGCCCCCACAACCGCCGATGAGCCCACATTTGTAACCGTCGAGGCTGGCGTGCCGCCACCGCCAGACGAGTTCACGGTCACATCGCCGATTCCGCTGATGGGACTGATATTGACGTTGGTGCCCGCAACAATTTTCGTAACCATGTCGCTGGCGTGTTTGCCGTCAAGCATGTCGGAATTGACGGAATACGGCGCCGAGGAAAGACGCAGTCGGGGCGACATCTCGGGGTCGGTGTCAACCTTCACTCCCAGCCAATAATCGGAATCGAAGGCAAGCGAAAGCGCAGTGGTGTCGCCCAGAACGACGCTGAAAAGACCGGATGTAACGGACACGCTGGCATGCGTCTCGGTCCAAAGAACGCTTCCACCGGTCGGCGCGTCATAAATGGTGAAAACAACGGATTTGGTTCCCGAAACCGGGTTGCCGCCCGTATCCGTAAGCTTTCCCTGGTAGTTCATGATCCGCGGCACGGCGGCGAATGTGATCGCCGCGATAAACATGATGGCCGCCAGCAAACCCCCGAAACTCCTACCCATGCGCATTTTCGTTCTCCTTTGTTCCTGTTTTAACTACGAATATATATCATCGTAGGCAGGCGGGGGGAATATGTCAATCATGTAGAAATGAGCCTGAAATCATGGGAAAAACAGCTCGGCGGGGCCATAAGGCACCACCGGTTGCGCAAGGGGCTCACCCAGGAGAAGGCCTCCGAAATCTACGGTTGTTCACTGCGCTGGTGGCAGACGCTCGAACAGGGGCGCAACGTCTCGGTGAAGGTCCTGCTGAAAATCGGCGGCATGCTTGGCGTTGATCCGGCCTCGCTTATAAGCGGGCTGGGCCGCCCCCATCCGGACAGGCACTGACAAACCTCAACCGTGTTCATCTGATGAGAACGGCTATGCCTCCTCCCTTTTTTGGCCGTCCGGATACTCCCTCAAGGCGGGAGAATGAGATCCTACCGGTCAGGGTAGGGCACCGGGAAGTGACCGCCCGGCATTCTCTCCCCACCCGCCCCGGCGCCCAGCACACGGGTGCCGCGTGAATGATCTCCGGCGCCTTCATCCCGATCCGCCCGAAGGACGGGGTATAATATCGGTATGAATGGAACGAACGGACAAATTACTATTGGTCCAGCCGGACTTGCAGGGAATATACCCATCCAGATATTCCCGGAAGCGGGAGGATACGTTTCTTCCTGTCCGGCCCTTGGCGTGGCTTCCCAGGGCGATACCCGGGATGAAGCCGAGGAAAACCTTAAAGGGGCCCTGGTGATGTTCTTCGAAGAGTTGATTCGGGCGGGGTCCCTGGACGAAGTCCTCAAGGAATGCGGATGGGCCAGGCTCCCCGCTGGCCCTGAAACCCCCGAACGTTTCGCTCCCCCGATGGTTGAAAGCCGGACGGTCGAGGTTACCGTCCCCCCGGCGGCCTGATCTCCGCTGAGTGAGCCCGCTCGGTCCGCTTCCGGCAGAACGCTTCCGGGAGTTTCTTGCGAGTCATGGCTGGGAATACCGCCGCCGGAGCAGGCACGGTGAAGTGTGGACAAGGACCGGCGCTAACCGGCCGGTGATCCTTCCCCCCAAGCGGGAGATATATCCGTCAGTAATAAGCGCCAACCTGAAAACAATGGGGCTCACCTTCGAAGACCTGCGTTCGTGGCTCAACCGCAAAGGCTGAAACGCCGGTTACACGGCCAGCGGTTGTCCCGCCGGGACGGCGGCAAAACCATGCCCGATTCCGGCTACTATAACGAAGAAATAAAAATCCCCCGGCAACTCCCGCGGTTGCTCGTCAGGCGGATACGTGTAACCGCCGTTCCCTGAAGTCGGGGGCGACGGCCATTAAGCGAAGGGGTCCTCGCAAACCAAGCCCGGAATACCCCTGAAATCGCGGGTGTTGTGCGTCAGCAGGCGGCGGACGCCGTTATCCAGCAGGGTGCAGGCCAGATATACGTCGAAAAACCTGCTTCCGCGTACACCAAGTTTGGCGCACAGGGCGGCGGCGCGCAGATGGGTGAACCTTTTCGGATATACCTTTCGGATGCGTCTCTGACTGCCGAGCCAGTGAACACGGGTCGCTGCGACATTGGCCGCAAGGAGCCGGCCCTCATGCGCTCCGCCCGTTACAACCGCGTAGAATTCGCCCAGGACCTGCGGACAGAGGCACGCGGGGAATTCCCCCTTCAAAGCCCGTACCAGCAAATCCGCCGCGCGCCCGTGATTGATGCTGGCCGCATCCTCCGCGAATACCAGGATGTTTGTGTCGAGGGCGGCTGGTTCACCTGATTCCATAGATTTCCACGCGCCTCACGCTTCCCTTTATTCCAAGGGCCTGGGTCCCCATCGCTCCAAGCGGCGGCTTGCGCCTGGCCTCCCAGGGCCGGTGACGCCTGATTACCTCGCGCATTCTCGCGGATTTCCTGCGGAGCCCGCTGAAGGAAAACACCCTGATGCGTCCGGATTTTCCCACAGAAATCACGGCGCGTCGGCTGCGGTTCAAGACCTCTATCAGCCGCCTTTCCACGGATTCCGGCACATTGGTCAGACTCGGCATGGTGCTCCTCCTTATATATATCGCGGTTATCTTATCACGATAATCAACAATATACAACTCTGGCTCCAGACGACACAGCATAATCATGGCATCGCCTCATCGGTGGCAAGAAAGCCTGCCAGTCCCACCCGTCATCGGCAGGACCGGGTGAGGCGCCGGAGGGGCTGATGGCGGTTTAAATACGAGCCGGCCTCAGTTCCAGGAAAGCGAAACCCCCGGAACGGCTGAACCGTCCCTGACCCGCGGCTTCCTTGCCGGAATGCGCCAGGATCCACCGCGACCCGGGCGCGCGTCGCGCCACGGACCGGCTGACACCGCGAGGCACTGCCTGACATCAGCCAGACGGCAGTCCGCGCAAAGAACCTTGCGAACAGCGTCCAGCGCCTCGGCTTGGCGATCCAGCGAACCCGCCAGCCGCATCAGCGCCGAATAACGCGCATCCCCAATATCCCCCTCCTGCCGCACAAATCCCTCCAGAACGAGCGCGGCGGCCCGGCAATCGGCGGCGACGCCAGCCAGGAAAGTCGCGACATCCGTTTCATCCCTCACCTCGACCGTTTTCCGTTCCATGGCATGCCTCCTGAATGTATTTTCGCACCTCGAAACCGCGCGGAAACCCCAAAAAAAAGTTTTTGCCAGCGTAATGTCAAAATATCGCTCCTGAATGCCCCTGATCCTGCCCTGCCGCCATTCAAGCTCAACCCGCAGGAAGACAAAACGGCCCATCCGTCTCTCCATGCTAGAATCAAGCCGGAATGAAGAAACGCCGGGCTTTGCGCAGGACGGCCGGCCGCGAACGGCGGCGCTTCAAGCGATGCCCGCTGAAGGGGTCGGTCGGTTACCGCATCCTCAGGCTTCCGCCCCCCGGCTGCATGGTGGAACTGCTCGACTCAATGAGGCGGGGACGGGGCCGTGACATCGGCCGGGGCGGCGCCTGTTTCCACGCGAAGCAACTGCTCCTGCCGGGAACCGTCATCCGGCTGGAACTCCCCCGCTCCCCGCTCGGACATCCATTGCACCGGCGCGCGAAGGTTGCGTGGATCCGCGAGGTGCGGCCCGGCAACTTCCGTGTCGGCGTCAAGTTCCTGTAACCGCTCCGCCCTGAACCACACGCGTACCAAACCCTTCTCAGCCCGGCAGGTCCTCGGCGGCTGGCTCGCGCTCGCGGTCCTGCTCGCGCTGGCCTTCCTGCCGGTGGTCACGGGCCGACAGACGCTCCTGCCCATCCAGGCGGGTGTCATGCCGGACGGCCCTTGGCGCTACCAGGGTCCACGGCCGAAGCCCGCCGTCTTCGACCCGGCCGCCTCGGCCATCAAGTACGTGCCCTACATGCGGCTGGTCTCGGAAATGTGGCGCCGCGGTGAGATTCCCTTCTGGAACCCCTATGCGGGAGGCGGCGTGCCGCTTCTGGCGAACGCCGAGGCGTTTTCGACCGCGCCTTTGCGCCTGCCGCTCTACGTCTCCCCGACCCCGTCCGTATGGAACGGTTACTGGCTGGGCCGCCTTCTCCTCGCCGGGGGCCTTGCCTTCATGCTCGCGCTCCACCTCGGGCTTTCGTTCCTCCCCGCGCTCGCCGCTGGGACGGCCTGGATGCTGGGCGGCTACCTGGTCCTCAGCCTGAACCTATTCCAATTGGACGTTGACGCGCTCCTCCCCGGGCTCGTCCTCGCCGTGGACCGGCTCCTGCTCGCGCCGTCGCGGGGCAGGTTCGTCGCGGCCGCCGTCGCGTTCTGGGCGATGTGCATGGGCGGGAACCTCCAGGCGCTCGTCGCCGGGACGCTCCTCTGCCTCACGCTGGCCGCCGTCCGCTGGGCCTCCCTCCCCCGCCGGAGCCGCGTCCGGGCGGCGGGACGCGCGGTGCTGGCATTCGGGACCGGGCTCGCGGGCGCGATGGTCCAGTGGGTGCCTCTCTTCGAGCTTGTCTCGCGGGCCCACCACCTGCACGGCCCGGGGTCAGGGCGCTCCGGCGCCGCCTCCATCCCCCTTTCCTCCGCAAGCGCGCTGGCCGGCCCGTGGGCGTCAGGCGACATTCCCTTCTACTACGCCGGAATCGCGGTGCTCCTGCTCGCGCTGGCCGGTATGTGGTTCGCCATCCGCCGCCTTACCCGCATCCCCGCCCGCCCGCTGTTCCTCGTCCTGGCCGCCGTCGTCGTGCTGAATACCGCCAAGATATTCGGCGCGCCCGGCTTCGACATCCTCGGGTCGCTGCCCGTCATCGAGAACGTCTGGTGGGTCAAGTACGCCGCCCCGCTCGCGCTGTCGCTCGCCCTCCTCGGCGGGCTTGGTCTGGAGGGACTTTCCCGGCTCGTCCGCCCCCGGAAGCGCATCCTGGTCGCGGCGGCGGGTGCCGCGCTGGTCTGGGCGGAACTGGCGGCCTTGCGCCCCGGCCCGCTGGCGGCGCCGCACGACCCGCTGGTTCCCGCGCCATACGTCGACTGGCTCCAGAAGCGGCAGGCCGCGGACCCGGACGCCTACCTGTGCGGCGTGGGAATGGCGCTGATGCCGATGGCGGCCACGGCCTTTCACCTGAAGGACATCCGGCTTGAAGACACGCTCATCGACCGTGACCAGTACAGGGTTCTTTTCGATGGCATCTCCGCGCCCAAGTCGCCCCGCTACAGCATGTTCATCACTCTGGACGAGCTGACCCCGCTGCGGCTCGCGGCCATCCGGAAACTGGGGGTCAAGTGGCTGGTGGCGATGCCCTCATGGCGTCCCGCCCCGGATGTGGCTTCGGCGCTCTCGCTGGCCTATTCGGCCGAGATGAACGTCTGGGATGTCTCCGAATCCACACCTTTCCACGGGTTTCCACAGCGAGGGAAACGCGCGTTTATGGCGGGTTTGTGGATAACCCTGTTGATAACCCCCCTCCTGTTGGGGATTGGGCTTCATCTGTCCCGCAAGAACTCCCGCTGAAGTCTCCCCTCCTCACCCTCTTTTTCCCTGACCCGCCTCCAACCCCTCTCCTCCCTGAAAGGGAGGAGAGGGGTCTCCGACCAGAAGGGTGAGGAGGGTGCATTTCCCGTTATGCTTGAAGTTGTGAAGAAGTGGGATTTTGCGAAAGTCGTTGACGAAGCGCTCCGGGGTCTTCCCCCGCTGGTGCGCGAACGGATCAGCGGCCTCCCGGTCATCGTGAAGGACAAGCCCTCCCGGGCGGAGCTGGAGGACGCGGGAATCCCGCCCGACGAAACCCTGCTGGGGCTGTTTGAGGGAACCAGCATCCGGGACAAGACTTCGGAGGGCCAACCGGGGGAAATCGACCGAATAATCCTGTTCCGCAAGCCGCTCGAGGAGATGTGTACGACCAGGGAGGAACTCATCGTCGAAATCCAGAAGACCGTCATCCACGAGGTGGGACATTTCCTAGGAATGAGGGAGGATGATATGGAGAGGCTGGGTTACGATTAGACTTCACAAAAATCGGTGCGTTAATAAGTTCTCGGGATTCTAATACACAATAAGTTTCGGGAGTTCGATAACCCGGAAAGGGCGTCAGGAACCTTTACGGAACCAAACGCAGGTGGACTTGCGTATAGAACGACTATGTGCTATATGTACTTGCATATGGTACAGAGGCATTTCTGGCTCAGGCGCATTGAAAAGGCCTGGCGGGGGAAGTCCGTCGTCTGGCTTTCCGGCGTCCGGCGGGCCGGCAAGACGGTCCTCTGCCAGAGCCTCCCCGGGGTCGAATACTTCGACTGCGAACTGCCCCGGACCCGCCGGATGCTTGAGGACCCCGAATCGTTCCTGGAGCCGCTCCGGGGAAAGCGGGTCGTGCTGGACGAAATACACCGGCTCGATAATCCCTCGGAGCTCCTGAAAATAGCGGCCGATCATTATCCTTCGGTCCGGGTGCTGGCCACGGGCTCGTCAACCCTGGGCGCGTCCCGCAAGTTCCGCGACACGCTCACGGGCAGGAAAGCACAGGTGTGGCTTACGCCGATGTGCCTCGCCGACCTTGCGGATTTCCCCCATTCGGGCATGGAACGGCGCATCCTGCACGGCGGACTCCCTCCCTTCTTCCTGTCCGAGCGCATACCGGAAAAGTCGTTCCTGGAGTGGATGGACGCCTTTTGGGCCAGGGACATTCAGGAACTTTTCAGCGTCGGGAAAAGGGCCTCGTTCATGAAGTTCGCCGAGCTCCTGCTGGCGCAGAGCGGCGGGATGTTCGAGGCCTCGGCCTTTGCCGGCCCCTGCGAAGCCAGCCGGCCCACCATAGCAAACTACCTCGCCATACTTGAGGAAACCTTCGTGGCGCACGTGCTCCGTCCCTTCACCAGCAGGATTTCAACGGAGATAGTCTCGGCCCCCCGGGTCTATGCCTTCGACACGGGATTTGTCTGCCATTACCGGGACTGGAACGCCCTGCGCCCCGACGATTTCGGCCTGATGTGGGAGCATGTCGTGCTCAACGAAATCCACGCCCTCATCCAGGACAGGCGCATCCGTTACTGGCGGGACAAGCACGGACACGAAATGGATTTCGTGCTGGCGGCCCGCGGACGGCCCCCCCTGGCCATCGAGTGCAAGCGAACCGCCTCCAATTTCATCCCCGCCAATGTCATGGCCTTCCATGCGACCTATCCCCGCGCCGAATTCGCGGTCGTCGCCAATGACGTGAAGGAGCCGTTCAAGCGCCGGTATGAACAGGCATCGGTCACTTTCGCGGGGCTGGATTGGCTGGGAACCCGGCTCAAGGAAAAGGGCTGATGAGCGGCTCAACATGGAAAGGCCGAAAGGCGGTTACCCTCGACAGCGGGAAGATGCGGCTGGTTTTCCTGCCGGGCGGCGGACACATCGGCGCGCTGGAACTCAAGGACGGGGTAGCCGGGGGGCTGAACCCCTTGTGGGAGCCGCCGTGGCCGTCCATGGAACCGGAGGACTACGAACCCAAACGCGACGACCCCGCCTATGGCGGCCCGCCGGAGGGGCGGCTTCTGGCCTCAATCCGCGGACACAACCTTTGTTTGCCGTGGTTCGGCCCGCCGCTTCCCGGCGAGGCCGCGCGCGGGCTGGGCGTCCACGGCGAGGCACCGCTGGCCCGCTGGAGCGTCCGGGAAATTGCCGGGGGTCTGGAGGCATCGGTGGAGCTTCCCAAGACGGGCTTCACCATGAAGCGGCGGCTGGTTTTGAAGCCCGGGTCGGCGGTGGTCCGCTTCGAGTCGGAAGTCACCAACATTTCCGGCGGTCCGCAGGAGCTCGGCTGGCAGGAGCATGTGACCATCAGCCCGCCCTTCCTTGAGGGGGGCGTCACCATCCGCGACATCTCGGGGCGCCGGAGCGCGGTAATGCCCGCGCACAATCCGCACCACGGGCTTAAGCCCGACACGGAATTCACCTGGCCGGATGGACCGGGCAAAAACGGCAGGACTGTTAATCTCCGGGTATTCACCGCTGACGTTCCCCGGGAGGATTTCACCTCCCACCTTATGGAGGGCGAGTTGGCCTGGTTCACCGCGGTCAACCCGCGGTTGCGGCTCCTGCTCGGCTACTGCTGGAACCCCGTCGACTTCCCGTGGCTCGGAATGTGGAATGAAAGCGGGTCAATGTCAACGCCGCCGTGGAATTCCAATGCCGTTTCATGCGGCCTGGAGTTCGGGCTGTCGCCGCATACCAGGCGCCCCATGCCGGAGAAATTCTTGGGAACACCCACACTGGCACGTTTGTCCGCGGGGGGGAATAAGTCCACCGTCTTCCACGCCTTCATCTCGGAAGTTCCCGCCGGCTGCACCGGCATTAAAGGAATATCTTTCTTTATGACCAAAGCATAATGTCCTGATTTACAAACACTCGCAAGATATTTTCGTATATCTGCCTCCAGTTCCTTTATTGTCTTTTTCAGTTTTATCTTCTTTTTAGCGTCGCTTAATGTGTAATCCTTATCTATGTCTTCTATGCCTGCACCATATACCCTGTCCTCTCTGACCAGACGATGTGTATCAATTATGCCAAGAGTCATTTCAATCCTTTCCGATGTAACCTTCGTAATCGGCCTACCTTCCATTGAATCAATAGCATTTCGAGTTAAATCCGAAGCCTTATTATCCATAAAGAGGAATAAATCTTTACGAACAACAATCCCAATGGCCCCTTTTACAGCAACAACATCCACGGCGCGGCGTATTTTCTCGTCAAGACGGACAATCAATTTACCTAAATGAATGTTCCTCTCGTGCATTGATACATAATGAGCATTAATATCATCCACTCCGTTCTTGTACCACGGGGTGTTTTCTATAAGTTGCGGAACGCCTAAGTATCCCAAATATATCGTGCTTTTTAGTGATCCCCATGATGGTGATACCAATAATGAACACAAAACTGCCGCATAAATAACCGGTGCAAATAACACAGCAACTAACTTCATCATGATATCCTCGAGACCCTTAATTGCATATCGGTTAGCATTATGGAAAACATCATTCTTCATTTCCATAATTCATGAATCTGAGATACCGCAATATCAACTAGGCGATAGCCCGCAGATAGCTCCAGCCGGTTCCATAGGCTCGTTTCGCCGGAATAGCCGCCGCCCATGCAGCCTTCGTAGGTCGGGCAGTAGCCCGAATATCCGTTGGCCAATTCCACCACCATCGTCAGCGGGGCGGGACTGCGCCGCTTGATGTCCAGCCCGAACCGGCAGTAGAGCTCGGTGGGGTTGGCGGTCACGGCTAGGTCCCCGATCCGGAACGAGCTGATGGTCATCTCCTCGGTATCCGATTTGCGGTCTTCCTCGGCGAGCCGCACGATGCTGGACTTTATCTGGTAGCGGAAGAGCTTGTCATATTCCTCCATGGAACCCTCGCCCTCCGCCATCACCCTTTTCGCCTCGGCGACCTCGGCGGCGGAGGGGACTCGCCGCTTCACCCGGAGGACTTCCGAAATCGGGCGCAGGACGGCGTCCGGGACGGTTTTGGCGGACTTCATGAGCCGCAGGGTCTCCTCCGCCAGGATTTTTCCGATTTCCCTGAGCCGCGGTTCGCCGTCCCGGCCCGGCCCCTTCAGCAGGTCCCACGGAGAGGTGTCGCCCGCCGCCCCCTGGAGGTAGAGGACCGGCGCCTTCCAGCCCAGCGACTCGCGGATGAGGCGGCGCGCCTCGCCCGGGAAGTCGGCCGAAGCGACCTCCACGGATTCGAGGCAGGTGGCGTGGCAGGTGTTGTTGTGGACCACGCACAAGGTCTTCCCGGATTCATCCGTGGCGAAAAGGACCGCGTGGGAGGGGTCATCCGGCCCCTCAAGCCCGGTGAATCCGGGCTTCCAGGTGTCGCCATACATCGTGTGGGTGCCGTCCGCCCAGCATAGGCGCCGGTTAAAGCCAATGTGCGCGCGGCCCAGCCCCCACCCCAGGCGGGCGGGGACGGCGGAGGCTACTGCGGCGCGGGCGGCGGCGGCGAGCTTTTCCTTCAACTCCTCGAGGTATCCCTCGTTCACCGGGTCGCTGGCGATATAGGAATAGGTGGTCGGTCCGGCGTGGGTGTGCGTGCAGGCGATGAGGACATCCCCCGCGGGAACCCTCGCCGCCTTCGCGATGCGGGCGGCCGCATCGGCCACAAAGGGCGTCTCCAAATCCACCAGGTCGCAGCTGGCGAAAACGAGGCCCCTCTCCCCGTCCGAAAGATAGAGCAGGTTGGCCTCGAGGTCGTCGCGGATGCCGCGGCATACCCGCTTGTGCAGCTGCCCGGCGAGCCCGTCGCCGACTGCGCAGTTTATTACGGCCGATGCCGCCCCCGCTATGAACTTCTTAGAAGACACCTAAATCCCTTCCCCCTCCTCACCCTCCCCTCTCCCCCCCGCACTGCACCCTGAGCTTGTCGAAAGACACGGGGGGGAGAGGGTAAGGGAATAGAGGGGTTCCAATCAATAAGGAGGTTTTGATGCGAGTTCTGGAACTCGTTTCACAAACCAAACTAGGAAGGGGCGGACGGAATCCGGAGCGGAGCTGAGCCGGCCGATCCGTAGTCGCCGCGGGGCCTGGCCGTTGGAGGCGCGCAGGCGGCTTTGCGCCGTCAGCGCCGTAAACGGCCATCTGCGGGCCCCGCGTGCGACGGAGGATGCCCCAAAGGAGGGCAAGGCCGGCTCCGCAGGGAGGCGCAAGCCGGGCCGCGGCGCCGACCGGTCCGCGGAGGACCCGGACGCCCCTTCCCGAGAATTCATTTATGAAACAGGTTCTAGTCACCACGGTAACCTCAGACCGCCTGTATCAGGTAATACATGGAAGGGTAGACCTTCCCGATTTCGAACCTGAGGGTTCCCTTCCCGCATTCCGCCGGAACTTCCCCAGTCTGGAACCCCTCCGCGTCAATCGACCACACCTTGAAGCCCGTCCTGTTGGTGGCGATTTCCAGCGCCGCCTCAATCACCTCGATTGTGATGGGGGCGTGGCCCGGGTTCACCGGGTAATTGTCCTTGTGTCTGGCGCCGGTGTTGTCCGCCCTCCCCACCGCCGTCAGCAGGATGTTCGCGGATTCCGCAATGGGCTCGTCGGTGAGCGAACTCAACGCCAAGGTGGCGAAGGGGGTCCGTACCCGTATTTTCAGCCCCCGCAGCGCCAGTTCCCTCACTGCTCCCGTGCATCCATAGACCGCCTTGGTCTTCCCCGTGTCCACCCACCCGTATTTCTTCGCGCGGTTCAGGAATATTTCCCCCGTGTCGGAAGTGATTTCCTTCTTCCGTTCCGACGCCTTTCCCCCGTCAGACGGCGCCAGCGTAATGTCCATTGCGGGCGACTGCCCGGGCAGGACCATGCCGGTGCGGTGCACCAATGCGTTCGCTTTCAGCGCGGCGTCGCTCCGATCCGCCCCCCGTTCGCCAAGAATCTCCCGTTCGCCCAGGGCTATCCCGGCGGTCCTTTCGGCCTCCCGAATGTCGCCCCGCCGGAACATGAGCGCGGCGTGGTAGAAGAGCCCGAACTTGGCCGGGTCATTGAACGCGTCGAACTGCACCCGGTACTTCTGCCCGCCCATCACGGAACCGCCCAGCCGGTCCGCCGGGGAATTGCGGTAGCGGTAAGTGTGGATGGCCGCGCCGCCCCACCCCTGGAGCGCCGCCTCGGCGGCCACCATGAGCGGGCTCTCCGCCCGGTTCGCGTTCGGCCACGGTTCATCCCATTCCGATACGAAGAAGGGGCGGTCGAGAAGCCGGTTGGAGGCCAGCCCGTTGAACACCCACGGCGCCTCCGTCATCATCGCCTTGTCGAACCATCCCCAGTAGGCATGGGAGTCGGTAAAGTCGGCGGCGGCGAGCGCCGAAAGGAGCGCCGGTCCCCAGCTCCAATTCGACCCCGCTACGGGGATTTTCACTCCGATTTCCCGCAGGTGGGAAATCATTTCCCGGTAATAATCACGCTGGACCTCGATCAGGAACCTGGTTGCTGCCGCAGTGCGCTTCTTGGGGTCACGGGGGAATTCCACCTTGCCCGACCCGATGCCGACGCCATTCCGGCCCGCCCAATCCCGGAACCTTGCTTCCAGCCGCGACCGGTAAGGCTCAAGCTCCACGCCCCCATTGGAGAGCAAGTCGTTCTCGTTCGCTATTTCCGTAAGGACCACCGCGGGGTCGTCCTTGTAGGCCAGTCCGGTGAACGGGTTGACGTGCGTCCAGAGGTTCCGGTTGTATTCCTTCTGCAATTCGACTAGCTTTGGGTCGAAGTTTGAATATGGCTTGGCCGCGTTTCCGAGCGCGTGGGCGCATTCCACCCCGTCGCCCTCCCGGAATAGCCGGTAGGTGAGCATGTCAAGGTAAATGTAAATCCCCTCCCGCTTCAGGCAGTGCATCAGGTAGTCGAAACGGTCCAGGCTCTCCGGGTCGAAACTACGCGTGTTCTCCAGCTTACGGCCCTTCGCGAACTGGAAGATGTTCGGCGCGGACCATTCGCCGTCCATCTGGTGCGTCCGGATGATGTTGACCCCGAATTTGGCGAGCCTCTTCGCGACCTTTTCGGCCTGCTCGTGGGAGGGGAAGTTAGCCGCCGAGTTGAGATTGGTTCCCCAGAACTTCGCCGGGGTGCCATCCTCAAAAACAAACACGCCTTCACATATTGTCAGGAATCCGTGCTTCCCCGCCGGCTTTTCGGCCTCATAAATGAAGGAGAGGTCGATCGGCGCCTCGTCCCACGGATACTCAAAAGGAATCCACTTGCCCGGTTTTGCCCTTGGCCCGAACCTTTCCCTTCTTTTCGCCATTTCCCCTTCTCCTCCCTGCGCCAATGACTCTACAGCTTACCGGTTTCCTTTTCCATCCAGTCCCGCACCGCGAGGAACCGCTCGAGCGGAACCGGAATGCCGTCGGCGAACGGGCACAGGACGAAGGGTGCCTTCCGCAGGCGCGGCGTGTAGAGGGCGTCCAGCGCCGGGCCTATTTTCTCCACCGGGCCGCCCAGGAAGATGGTGGGATCCAGTGCGCCGATAATCGCCTTGTCCTCCCCCAGCGCGTCGAGCGCGGCTTCGTAGGGGGTGTCGCCGGTCGGCGGCGGGGTGAGCGCGTGCACTCCGTCCAGCCCGGTTTCCCTGATGAGGCCCATGATGGCCCGGATGTGCCCGCACATGTGGATGATGGCCACCTTCCCGTTTTGGTGCATGGTTTCCACGAAGTCGCGGACGTAGGGCCCATTGTGCTCACGGTAGACCTCGGGGCTGATGTAAAAGGTGCTGGTGTTCTCGGTCAGGATGGCCACGTCGCAGGGACCCTTGGCCAGCGCCGCGAACGCCGCCAGCTCCTTGCGGTGCATCAGCCCGAACAGCGCCTTCATGTCCCCCGGACGTTCCTCCAGTAGCGAATAAAAGTTCTCGGTTCCCATGTCGTATTCGAGAAGCCGCGGGATGGTTGAGGGCCCCCACATGCGCGCCACGATGCCGCCGTCCCCCACCAGGTTCCCCACCGCGCCGCAGACGGCCCGGTCATCAGCCTCAAGATAGGAGGCTCCCTCCCACATTTCCCGGTACAGCCCCAGGTCTTCCGGGGTTTCCACCGGGTATTTCAACGGGTGTCCGCTCGTGTGGGTCACCGCGACAAGTTCACGCCCCCGGAATCTCCATTTCCGCGTCCGTTCGCTCCCCTTCCCCGACTCCTCCGTCCCGATGCCGCCGCCCCACCTGAACCCGGGAGACGCGAAATCGAAGGGAGTGCCCCACCCGCCCAGCTGGAGGATGTCGCAACCCAGCTTTTTGTAAAAGCCGATTGCATCAAGCCCCTTCCATCCATCCGGCAAGGCCCCCAGCGTCGGCCCGTCCGCCAGCGTGGTCCAGCACGGCCGGTCCGGCGGCCTACCCCGCATGACTTCCTCCATCCTCTGCCGGCCGTTCACTTTCCTCTTCCTTCCATCACTGCACTCACCTCTGGAGGGCAAATAAAGCCCTCCTCTTGATCAATCCCCCTCCTCACCCTCCCCTCTCCCCCCGCATTTGCGGGGGGGAGAGGGTAAGGGAGAGGAGGGGCCATAATCAATTAGTTTTTGCGGTGGATTCTAAATCATGCTGACGCCGGTGAGCCCGCAGAAATCCGCCAGGATGTCCCGCTGGTCGCCATACAGGACAATGTAGTGCTGGGACATGACCTTCTTGGCGAACTCCTCCACCGGGGAGTCCAGCACCACCTCGAGGCTCGGGAGCGCGGGCGCAGGTGGCTCCCAGCCCACCTCCTCCCACTTGCGCGGCGCCACGGCCTCTCCGGTCACCACGTGCATCGAGTAGCGGTCACCACTGCTGGTCAGCCGGCAGAGCGTCACCTTCCCGGTCTTCACCTTCGAGACGTTCAGCAGCCCCGCCGACAGCTCCCCGAACTTCGTGGGGCGGCCCTTGACCCGGCCATCCACCACCCCGGCGGGCACGAAATCGGGGACGCCCAACAGCACGCGGTCCTCCATGAACTCGTAGAACTCCATGTAGGCAGCGCACTGCCCGGTCAGGTGGCGCGCCACCAGCTGGGTTATGCCGCCGAGGACGTCGTTCTCCGGGATGGTGGCGACCCCGGTCTCGTCGGAGAGGAGCATGAACACCATGGCGGGCGGGAAGCCCAGCAGCTTCTTCATCCCGTCCACGTCGATGAGCGACACCGCCTGGTAACCGCGCTCCCTGACTTTCGCGTCGAGCGCCAGCCAGTACTTCGCGCCCCGCAGGAGGAACCCCTCCTCGGCGGGCTTCTCGAAAACCCAGTCCTTTTTCATCTTCTCAACCGCCGCGCGCGCAGCCTTCTCGTCCACCCTTGCGGCGCGCTGTTCCATTTCGAGCATTTCGAAAACTTCGACCTCCGGCCCCAGCCTAGCTTTGAGCGACATCCCGTCGTAGAGGGTCGTGTAGAGGTTCATGTCGCGGAAGCCCATCATGCCCATCTTCGAGTGGCGGAGCAGGCTTGCGGCCCGGGCGGCCACACCGAACCTTTCCACTTCGTCCGCGCGCGGGGGCGAGCCGATGCGGTCGTAGATGAATTTGTAGCGGTAGCCCAGATCCTCGAAGGCCTTCCGCAGCGCCGAGGTTCCGGCCTGCGCGGCGGCGGTCACGAGCACCCCGTCGCGCATCCAGCCGGTCAGCCCCCACAAAACCATGGGCTTGTGCGCGAACTCGCTGGCGAAGGTTATCACCGCGGGCGAGGGAATCCAGCCGGCCAGGCACAGGATGATGAAGTTGAATTCCTTTCCCGAAAGCTCCTTGATGGCTCGCGCGACGTCCTTACCTTCCGGGTCGTCGCTGACCGGCTCAGTCCAGGCCAACTCGATTCCCCTCGCCTCCACGGCCTTCCGCGCCTCGGCGCATTTGCGTTCGACGATGTCCCGGGGGGTATTGACCTCGCCGAACCCCACGAACGCCGCCCTTATAGCCGGCAACTTCCCTTTTTCCGTCATGTCTTCCCCCTTATCCCACACAGGGCGCTGAAGAACCTTTTGCCATGGATTGGGGCTCGGGGCGGGCTTCTCCGACACGCACGTCGCGCCCCCCCGAGGCGCGCCGTGCTCCGCTACCGACCTTGCGCTCGCGCCATCCGCTGGAGCGGATGGCGCACCATGGCCGCGCATTCTCCGTCCCCCGCCTCGCTTCGCCCGCTCGGGACTACGAAGCGGTCGGCAGAGGGTCTTCGAAGCCCGCCCACTCGCCCCTCACCGGCTTTTTCAACAGCCAGCTGATTATTTCATGAAACCGGCGGCGGCGCGGCCAATCCTAGTGTTGAACTTCCTCATAGACCGAAGGGCCCACGCATGCGCCGGCCGCTTCCAGCCGCCCCCGGTGATCAGCAACCCGCCTCTCAAACTCGCGCCACTCCTTCCCGGCCGGCGAAGACCACAAATCCTCCGCGATGGCGAGCAGCCTCGGGATTATCATGGCTTCCACATCGCCGGACTCGACCCCCTCGGTCCACAGGCAAGCTTCCCCTCCCGTCAGGTGGTCCTTCAACAGGCGGCTGTCCACCTTCCTGGGTGGGTCTCCCTCCATGGCCGGCTCCCAGCCATGAACCCATTTCAAATCCATCCAATATCCCGCAATACCATAGCTCAGGTAGGCATGGCTGTAGGGCGAGTGAATTACGTCCAGCCCCGCCAGCGCGGCCCGGCTCACCGCGTTCATGCTGGCCCTCCAGACCTGGATGACCACTCCCGGCGGCGGACCCGAATCCAGCGCCTCATCCCAGCAAATCGTCCGTTTGCCGCGAGCCGCCAGCATCTTGGCGACCCTCCCGATGAACCACCCCTGAAGGGCATCCGCGCCGGCCAGTCCCTCCGCTTTGATGCGGGCCTGACAATCCGGGCAATCGTTCCAGCGGACCCGGGGAACCTCGTCGCCGCCAACGTGGAAATAGGGGAACGGAAACAGCCCCGTCGCCTCATCAAGCACCCCCTCAATGAATTTGAACGTCTCCTCCTTGCCCGCGCAGAAGACATCATCATGAATCCCCCATTCCGTGGAAACTTTCAGAGGAACCCCCCCGCAGGACAGGCCGGGGTAGGACGCCAGGGCCGCCACGCAGTGGCCCGGCATCTCGATTTCCGGGACCACCTCGATGAAGCGCGCCTTGGCGTAGGCGACTATGTCCCGGACGTCATCCTGGGTATAGAAACCACCGTGTCTCTCCCTGCCGCTCCCGCGCCACGCGCCCGTTTTCGTGAGGCGGGGGTACTTCCGGATTTCCAGCCTCCAGCCCTGATCCTCCGTCAGGTGCCAATGGAACCTGTTGAACTTGTAGAGCGCGAGAAGGTCCAACACGTCCTTCAGCTTGTCCTTGGGCATGAAGTGGCGGCCGCAGTCCAGCATGAACCCGCGCCACGCGAATCGGGGCCTGTCTATTATCCGCAGGCACGGGACCGGGACCGGACCATTAAGCGGCTGACCGGACTCGATTTCCGCAGGCAGGACCTGGCGGAAAGTCTGTAGCCCGCGGAACAATCCCTCGGGCGAACCGGACGTTATCTCCGCCCCCCGCGAATTGACGTCCATCCTGTAGGACTCATTCGCCGCGGCAACCTGAGACGACAACCCCAGAAGGAGGCAACCATCGGGGGGCTCACCGGCCGAAGCCCTCACGACCGTTACCGCAAACCCCGTCGCCCGGCGCAACCGGCCCGCCAGCTCCCCGGCCGCGGGCAGGATTGCCTCAGCCCCGGCTCCCACCAGTATCGTGAATTCAGGGCCGACCATAAAGTAGCCGCGTCCAGCGGATACTTCCGCAGGCCTCGGCAGTACCGTTTGCATTGTTACCCCGGCAGAAGCGGCTCCCGCACTCGCCGGGGAAGCTGCAACGAGGGAAATGAAGCAGGCGGCCGTGGCCCCGAGCGCGATTAAAGGTGCAGGTCCGCGGCTCATTTCACAAGGTTTGCAGCGGCGCGGCCAATCCTCTCCAGCATCCACTCCGCCGCCCCGTCCGCGGGGTCCGTGAGGACGGGCAGGAAGACGATGTTGGGGACGAGCTTCTCCGCCACCGGCAGGTCCCCCAGCTTGTATCCCTTCCACCCCTCCGCCAGCGGACCCCGTCCGCCCGTGAAAAGGTCGAATCCCTCCGCGAAATACGGCAGAAGGTGCAGGAGCGGATAGCCGTTCAGTTTCGCCTTCACGCCGACCTCGTTCAGTGCCTTCACGAAATCCCCCGCCTTGGCCCCGCTTGCCTTCTCCGGGCGGAAGTGGAACATGAAGCCGTAGAACCCGCCGCGGGTGGACCCCGGCACGGGAGGGACCGGCTCGAGGAACGGGATGTCCCTAACCCCGGCCTCAATGGCGTTCACCCAGCGGGTCCGGCCCTCGTTGAGTTTCGGGAGCTTCTTCAGCTGGACCCCGGCTATGCCGATTCCGAGGGGGTGGGCGCGGAACTTCATCCCGGTCCCCAGCGGCTGGTACTTCTCGTAGCGGGGCGTGGCCAGGTCCATCCCGGCGATGCGGTTCACCTGCCCGGCGAGGCAGGCGCGCTCGAACACCTCGTCGTCGTCAGTGGCGAGGACCCCGCCCTCGCCGGCCGAAACCGGCTTGCTGCCCTGCAGGCTCCAGCACGCCACCTTGCCGATGGAGCCGGCCGCCTTTCCCCGCCAGAGCGCCCCGTGGGCGTGCGAACAGTCCTCGATTATGGGCACGCCGGTCGCCCTGCTCACCTCCATCAGCGCGTCCATGTCGCACACCCATCCCCACAGGTGCACGGCGATGATAGCCTTCGTGCGCGGGGTGATTTTCCTGCGGGCGTCGGCGGGGTCGATGAGCATCGTCCGCGGGTCCAGGTCGCAGAAGACCGGCCGCGCGCCGAGGAAGGGGGCCGGGGCGATGGAGCATATCCAGTTCCAGGTCGGGGTGATGACCTCGTCGCCCGGGCCAACGCCCAGCCCGAACATGGCCGAATACAGCGCGGCGGTGCCGTTGATGGTGGTAATGGCGTGCTGGCGCCCCGAGAATTTCCGCCACTCCGCCTCGAACTCCCGGACGACCGGCGTGCCGCCTGAAAGCTCGTTGCGGAGGGTCATTTCGTAGGCGAGCTTCGCCTCCTCCCCGGTAATCTGCTGCCAGTGGTCGAGCTCGGGCGCGTCAGATGAGGCGGTCTGGGTGAATACCCTTGGTCCGGAATCAGGATTTCGCGTCATGCCCCGCTTCCGATGTTACGCGCGCACTTCGGAATCATCCCTTTACCGGGACTTTCGCCCTGCCGCTCCCGCCTTTTCCGCGCCACCGCCGTTCTCATCGTTTCCTTCCGTGGCGGCCGTTCCCGCCGGCTTGTGCGTTACCCAGTGCCACCCTGCGGTAACAAGTATTATGTCCGCGTTGTCCGCCTTCTTCTTCGCCATGACCTGCTGAAACACCGAACCGAGGGACAGTCCCCACGGCGTCACGATAATGTCCAAACCCAACGAGAGGTTGTTGGATCGGGGGAGGTCAGCGCTGGATGAGGCGCTCGGTATCTCCTCGTATCCGCTGTTCATCTTGAAGGTGCCCCTTCCGGAAAGCATGCTCCCCAGCACCGCGAAGGGGGCCAGCTCCAGCGGACCCAGCGGAACTCCCAGCTGTATCCCGGCCTTCGCCCCCACGGTGTATGAAGACAACTCTATCCCCTTGAGTTTCGCCGCGGAAGTCGGCTTGCTGAACTTGCCGTCCCCGTTCGTGTCCCAAATGAGAACGCCGGTCTTGGTGTAATCCGGAGTCATCTCGCCCCATCCGAGGGTAAAGTTCGGGCCGACGAGCAATATCACGTCGATGGACGGGTCGTGCACGGCCTGGTATTCGCCGACGAGCGAACCCAGGATGTTGTTCATTTGAAGGTCCCATTTGCCGTTATCCCATGTCATGAAGTTGTCCCCCCCGGCCTTGCCGGCGGCCCCCCCTCCCATGCTGGGAAAATCCCCCGACTGCATCATCATGTAACCCACCTGAATGGAATAAGCGTAGTCCCGCCTGGACACCGGCCTCACCAGCAGGTCGATTCCGCCGCCCTGTATCTTCAGGTCCCCCATTTTCATGCTTGCATAGGTTCCCGTCGCCTTGTTATCGGTGCGCCCGGGGGTGAAAAAGGGGTATGGGCAGGGCGGGGGCGAGAACTGGAAGTTGCTGTTGGTTCCGCCGGTGTCGTCCGAAAAAGCGGCCGCCCCGGCCAGCATTGCGGAAATAAGGATTACCAATCTTTTCATTTTGTTGCCTCCCTGCCGATGATTCTTCTGAACCCCCAGCATCCGGCCTATGCTACCACCTAGGGAAGCCACTCGAATGCCCGGTCCAGCATGTCGGAAACCTGGACTGCGAGCGGCGCTCCGCCGGCCTTCTCCAGCCACTGGCCGCCCAGCGCGGCGGCCCCCGCCTCGGCCGCCCCCCGGCCGGAAACGGCCGTCGATGATTCCGCACCGTACCCCTCGGCTGAATAAAGCATTTCCCCGCTGGAGGCATCCACTATCCGGATGAAGGCCCGGCATTTCTTGACATTCAACAGTCCAAGCGTCGTATAACTGAACTCATTCAGTTCTATGTAAACCAGTGCCGGCGCGCCCACCGCCTCCCCGACTTTCTCCGGTGTAGTGCTGGGAAGCTGTCCGCCGTCGGTGATGGCGATCTTCCTCAGGCCCTCCTCGACCTTGACGACGTCAACGACATCCCAGCCGCGCACCTTTCGCAGGTATTCAGCCGTCCGGCGCTGTACATAGACGGCCCCCACCATGCTGTTCGAGTGGTTATCGGGGGGAAGGACGGCTACCAGTTTCGGCCGGGTGAACCCCGGCTTGATGAAGGGGCGGGGTCCGTAGGGACACCCCCCAAACGCCAAAGCCAGAAGAACCAGGAAGCCAATGCCTTTAAAACGGCCGTCACGCCCCTTGTTGTTCACCGGTCTTTACCTCCATCCACCCCTCAGCCGAAAGCTCGCCCATGCCTTCCCGTGCAAGAAACATTGCTCCGGCTCCGCACGAGATTTGGCTTGCCGGAACTATTTGCCCGCCGGGAAAACCTTCGGGAGCCGGAGGAGGTCGCCCTTGGCCGGGGTCGAGCCCTGCTCGATGTCGGCCTTAGCGGCGTCCTCGCCCATCTGCTCGGTCACCCGCGCGGTTCCCAGCAGCTTCTCCTTGCGGCCGATGACCAGCCCGGTAGAGGGGCTCTTAATCTCGTCGCCCAACTGGACCATCTCCAGCTCCTGGCCAACGTTCAGCCCCGACCGCAGGCCCGCGTCGAGGTAGAGCATGCGTCCCTCGACCTCGGCCACGCGGCAGGTCCACGGTATCTGGACCAACCGGCTGGTCAGGTTCCCGGCGAACTTCTGGATGGCCGCCCGCAGGGCCTCGCCCTCGATGGACTCGTTGTAGGAGCCGTGCGTGCCCATGCCAAGGAATGTCCCGGTCGTGGATTTGACCTCGCCCGTGCCGGATTCGGCATAGAGTATCTGGCTAGTCTCCACGTTGATGACCCGCACATCGACCACTGCCCGCGCAACCTGCTGCTTGGATTCAGAGATGAGCATGTCGGTCGACTTCTGCTGGACGCCGAACTCGGAAACCGCTCCGGTGACGATGGCGGCCGCGCCCAGCACCTTCCCCATTTGCGCCGCCGTGGAGGGGTCCACGACGCCGGTGAGCCCAAGCTTCTGTTCCGCCAGGAGCTTGTCGAGTTTCGCGCGCTCGATGAGGATGAACCGGTCGGTCTTCCCCAGCTCGGTCACCAGGACGTCCGCCGCGGCGGTTCCCAGCCTTTGCCCGTATGTAGTCTTGTTCTCGAATTCAATGACGGCGACGCGCAGTCGCGGCCCCACCGAGGGCGGCGCTACCGGCTTGACCTTGGGACCACAGCTCGCGGCCAGGACAATGGCAATCAGGGAAGCTGCAAGCGTTTTCTTCATGGGTTCCTCCTATTACAAGAGTTCGCTGGCTATTCTAATCCTTTTCTGCGCCCGGCATATAAGGCCGTGCTACATAAACATTTCTCCCATGTCCTTCCAGAAGTCGTCGTAACCCCTGGAAGTGTATTTGCCGACCGGTTTCTTTGGGTTCCGCACGGAGGGCAGCGTCATGGTGAGGTCGTGGACGCACCTCTGCATCTCCGGATAAAGCGGGTGGCTGATCAGCTTCTCCAGCAGCTTGATCACCAGCTGGGTTCCCACCGCCTTGGCCATGTTGCCCAGGGTCTCCGACGCCTTCAGGCTGAACTCCTCCCTCTTCGCCACCGCCGTGTGCTTCCACTGCTTCTCCCCGTCCACCCCGACCAGTTCTGCGGTCACCCCCACCTCGCGCTTCATGTAAACGCCCAGGGTCAGGTAGGAGAAGCTCTTTACCGTTCCATACAGGACCGCCGAGGCCCCCAGGATGCGGGCCAGCTCCTGCGGGGTCTTGGATTTCTCCTGCCCGCCCTGCGTGATGCCCGCCTCCTTCAGCTTCGCCGCCGTCTCGTCCATCGATATCACCGCATATCCGCCTGAAACCAGGGCGTCATGGACGAGCTTCTGCATAAAGACGGGCGCCTCCACGGAGTTGCTCATGTTGTCAAAAGGCAGGACGGCAACCCGGGATGGAGGGCCGTAGGGTTTCTTGATGAACTCCGGCTTTGCCGCGCATCCGCCAGCGAGCAGGGCCGCCAGTACCAGCGGGAGAGCGCGGAAAAGGGGCACTTAGAGCCTGATGGGCATCACTACGCAGATGTAGTCGTTGTCGTCGAGCGGACGGAAGAGCCCCGGCGCGAGCGCCGTCGAAAGCTCCAGCGCGACTTCCTTTGTTTCGACGTTTTTCAGGACGTCGATTAGGAATTTCGCGTTATAGGCCACGGCCAGCGCCTCCCCCTCGTATTTCACCGGGAAGTCCTCCTGCACCTCGCCCAGCTCGTGGCTCGCCGAGGAAATCTTCAGCGTGCCCGACTTGAGGTCCAGCCGGGCCGAGTTCGAGCGGTCCACCGCCATCAGCGAGGCCCGCTTCGCGGCGGCCAGGAAGGTTCCGGTGTCCGCCACCAGCTTCTTGTCCTGCCCCTTGGGAATCACCTGGTCGTAGTCAGGGAAGTTGCCGTCGATGAGCCGCGTCACAAGGTCCATGCCGCCCGCAGAGAACCGCGCGTAGCCCTCGCCTATCATCATGGCCACGTCGCCCTCCATGCCGGCGAGGAGGACGAGCAGTTCCTGGAGCGCCTTGGTCGGGACGATGGCCTCGCCCTTGCCGCCCGCGGCCTCGAGCTTGCGGCGGATGAACGCCAGCCTTTTCCCGTCGGTTGTGATCATGCGCAATTCGCCCTTCTCCCAGGCGAGGAGCGCGCCGTTGAGGACGTAGCGGGTTTCATCCGTGGAAACGGCGTAAATCGTCTTGCGTATCATCTGGAGAAGCGTCGCCGAGCCGACCTTCAGTTCCGCAACCCGCTTCACCTCGGGACTCTGCGGGAACTCGTCGGGAGGCAGGCCGAGGATCTTGAATTCCACCTTGCCGCCCCGGAGGAGCATCCGGGCCGCGGAGTCGAATTCGACCTGCAGGTCCTCGGCGGGCATTTCCCGGACAACGTCAAGGAGCTTCTTGGCCGGCACGGTCAGCTTCCCTTCCCTCTTTACCTCGGCGTTTATGCGCAGTTCCATGCGGACCTCGAGGTCGGTCGCCGTGAGAACCGCCTCCTTCTTGCGCACCTCTATCATCACGTTCCCGAGTATGGGGAGGGTCGGCCTGACGGATACGACGCCGCTCACAGTCTCGAGCGCCTTAAGCAGGTCCTTCTGGGCGATTTTCAGTTCCACTTCAAGTCCTCCCCGTTATCCTTCGGTTTCCACAGTCTACTACGTACTGACCTTGGAATGGAAGTAGAAGTAGAGTGTGGGGGAGCGGGGAAAAGCACCGGAAAATCAGGGGTCGGTTGATGGATAGCGGCGGAAAAGGTGTGCACGAAATTTTCACTGTGCGAGTAGTTTGCGGATTTCTCCCAGGGCGTGGACGGTCTGATCGTCGGAGGCCAGGAGTTCGCGGATCTTGTTTATTGCGTGAAGGACGGTGGAATGGTCGCGTCCGCCGAATTTTTCCCCGATGGCTACGGAGGAGGCGCCAAGGATTTCATGGCAGAAGAACATGGCTATCTGGCGGGGATAGACGATGGCCTCGGTCCGGGTGCGCTCTGAAAGAAGGGCCGGGTCGATGGAAAAGAACGTGGCAACGGCCGTTTTGATCTTGTCGAAGGTCTGCGGCGACTTCTTGATTATCAGGAGGTCCCGGATGGCCTCCTTGGCCAGGTCGAGTGAAAGGGGCATCGAAGTAAGGCTCGAATAGGCCACGACCCGGTTGAGGGCGCCCTCCAGCTCGCGGATGTTGGAGGGGCAGGCCTCGGCCACCAGGACAAGGACCTCCTCGGGGATGAAAAGGGAGTCATTTTCGGCCTTCTTCTTCAGGATGGCGATGCGGGTTTCCACGTCAGGCGGCTGGAGGTCAGCCACCAGCCCTCCCTGGAAGCGCGAACGGAGCCGTTCCTCCAGCTTGATTTCGCTGGGGGGGGTGTCGGAAGTCATGACTATCTGCCGGAAGGTGGTGTGGAGATCGTTGAAAGTGTGGAAAAACTCCTCCTGGGTGGCCTCCCGGCCCTGGAGGAACTGGATGTCATCGATAAGAAGAAGGTCTGCCTGCCTGAATTTCCTGCGGAATTCGGCCATGCTTTGGTCCCGGATGGACTCGATCATGCTGTTCATGAATCGTTCACAGGAGGTGTGGACAATGCGCTTCGTGGGGAACCTGACCCGGATGCGGTGCCCGATGGCGTGCAGGAGATGGGTCTTGCCGAGCCCCACGCCGCCGTACAGGAAGAGCGGGTTGTAGCCCCGGCCGGGGTTTTCCGCCACTCCCTGGGAGGCCGCGTGGGCGTGCCGGTTGCTGTTGCCGACAACGAAGGTTTCGAAGGTGTAGCGGGCGTTCAACGTAAGCGGGGTATCCTCGATGGGGGGGGCGGGGCGCATCGCGTGCAGGGGGGCCGCCGGGATGGCCGCCGCTGGGGCCATTTCCGGGATCAGGTCGAAACGGACAGCCAAGGGAAGCGCGGAAGTCGCCTGGAGGGCCGCTTCCATCTTTTCCTGGCAATTACGGACCAGGTAGCTGCGGTGAAGCTCGCTTCCCACCCCCAGGACAAGGACGTTTCCCTCGACTGCAAGGGGGCGCAGGGGGGTTACCCACGCCTCAATCTGTGATTTAGGAAGCCTTTTTTCAAGTTCTGTCAGCGCGTCCTTCCAAACCACCCCTGGCTCCTCCATGGCACCTCCCCCGCCACCTATTACTGGTTATCCACAGGTTGTTGACAGATTGTTAATAAGTCGTATCTTTTAGCCCACATTTTATCCACACATTGTCCCCAACTCTCCACACCTTTTCAACATATATCCACTGTGGGGACACTTATCCCGTCCTTTCCTCCTCCCTTTCCACATCTTATAGACGGGTTGCCCACCCAACATCCCCCGCTTCCCGGGAAACCCGGAAACGGCCAGATATTGAACCGTTCCCGAGAGCCCCTTCCGGCGAGAAACCGCTGTGGGTGCCGGGAATCGAAGGCGACCTGCTTCCAGGTTCCCCGGACAGGCATCCCATTCGATGCCCTTCCGGAGTCTGACCGCCCCCACCTTTCCCGTTGCCCTCCCGGTTCCTGGCTTGCCCCGGAGCTTCCGCGGTTTTTTCCGCGGGAACCACTGCGGGGACAGGCGAATTTCACGCCGAAAAACGGATATTTTTTCCGAACGGTCGTGAGCATACCCAAGCACATGACGCTTGTCAAGTATTTACGCGGCCGGGACCGGCCGTGAAGCGTTGCTATAATTGAATTGGTGGCTGGAATACGATGATCGCAATAATGATGGCAGGCGGCTTCGGGACCAGGATGCGTCCGCTGACCTGCAACATCCCCAAGCCGATGCTTCCGGTGGCGAACCGTCCGGTGATGGAGCACGCGCTTCGCCTGTTGAAGAAGCACGGGCTCACGGACGTTCGCATCCTGCTGTTTTACCAGCCGCAGGTTATCATCGATTATTTCGGCGACGGGAAACAGCTTGGCCTCGGCATCGAATACGTGAGGATGGAAACAGACCTTGGCACGGCTGGGGCCGTACACTTCGCCCAGAAGGACCAGAAATCACCGGTATTCGTCATCAGCGGCGACGTGCTGACCGACTTTGACCTGAACGGAGTCATCAGGTTTCACCAGGAGAAGAAAGCAGCGGCCACCATAGTGCTCACCCGCGTGAAGAACCCACTCCAATACGGCGTGGTCATCACCGAACCCTCCGGAAGGATAAATCGTTTCCTTGAGAAGCCGACGTGGGGGGAGGTTTTCAGCGACACGGTCAACACCGGAATATACGTTCTTGAGCCCGAGGCGCTTGCGCTCGTTCCCGACGAGCGTGAATACGATTTTTCCAGGAACCTGTTCCCCCTGATGATGGAGAAGGGCATGCCTCTCTACGGATTCGTTGCGTCCGGGTATTGGCGTGACATCGGCAACCTGCATGACTACCGGCAGGCGCAGGTGGACATCCTGCACGGCGAGGTGGAAGTGGAGATTTCCGGCAACCGCATCGGCCGCATCGGGAAGGATGTGCGGGTCGGGGAGGGCACGCGAGTGGACCCGTCGGCGCGGCTAAAGCAGGCCGTTGTCCTGGGGAAGAACTGCGATATCCGCGCCGGGGCGGAGATAACGGATTCAATCCTGGGTGACAACTGCATCGTGGGAGAGGGGGCGGACATTTCCGGCTCCGTCCTGTGGGATGAGGTGAGCGTGGGCGCGGAGGCCGAGTTGAAGGAGGACGTGGTGGCCTCGTCCTGCGTCATCGGGCGCAAGGCCTTCCTGGCCGAGGGCGTCGTGGTATCCGACCACTGCACCATCGGCGCGGAATCGGTGGTGAAGGCCGAGGTGAAGCTGTGGCCGCACAAGGTGGTGGAGGACGGCGCGACACTTTCCACGAGCCTGGTGTGGGGAGAAAAGTGGTCGCGCACCCTTTTCGGCATGTACGGCGTCACGGGGCTGACGAACGTCGAGGTGACCCCGGAGTTTGCGGCGAAGCTCGGGGCGGCCTACGGCGCCTCGCTCCCCGAGGGCGCGACGGTGGTCGTCAGCCGCGACCCCCACAAGTCTTCGCGGCTGGTGGGGCGGGCCCTCATGTCAGGCATCCTGTCCTCAGGCGTTAACGTGCACGACCTGCAGGCCGTGCCGATACCGGTGACCCGTTTCGCCATACGTTCTACGGGGGACGGCGGCGGAATCGTGGTGCGACGCTCGCCCTTTGACAGGCGGCTCACGGACATCAAGTTCTTCGACAACGCCGGGATGGACATCTCGAGCTCGAAGGAAAAGGCCATCGAAGGGCTTTTCTTCCGCGAGGATTTCCGCCGGGCGGACGCGGAGCGGACGGGAGAAATAACGTTCCCCCAGCGTACCATCGAATACTACCGGGAAGCCCTGCTTGCCGCGACGGAGGAGGAGGTCGTCCGCAAGGCGGGGCTCAAGCTGGTGCTTGATTACGCCTTCGGCACCGCCACCGCGGTGTTCCCGGCCGTGCTGGGGGAACTCGGGTGTGAGGTCGTGTCGCTGAATGCCTACCTCGACGCGAGCAAGCTTACCCGAACGCCCGACGAGTTCGCCGCGTCGCTCCGGCAGCTGTCGACGATAGTCGGGACGCTCCGGGCCAGCGTGGGGGTCCTCCTGGACGCGGGCGGCGAGAAGGTCTTCCTTGTGGACGAGACGGGAAAGATACTTTCGGGTGACGAGGCGCTAGGGGCGGTCATCCTGCTCGGCCTGAAGTCGGGGGAGGTCAAGTCGCTGGCGGTACCGGTTTCGGCGTCGCAGGCAATCGAGGAGATGGCCAAACCGTTTGGCGCCAAGGTTATCCGCACCCGGACGGCCTACCGGTCCATGATGGAGGTCGCGGTGAGCGGCGCTGTCCAGATGGTGGGCGAAACGAAGGGGGGGTTCGTTTTTCCGAAGTTTCACCCGGCGATGGACGCCCAGGTGACGGTGGTGAAGATCCTGGAGTTCCTCGCCCGCGCGGGCGAGCCGCTTTCAAAGATAGTCGCCTCGATGCCGCCCTACCGTATGGTCCGTGAGCATGTGCCCTGCGAATGGGAAATGAAGGGATCCATCATGCGCCACCTGATTGACGCCACCAAGGAAGAGCGGGTGGAGCTCGTTGACGGCGTAAAGATATTCCGGGACGGCGGATGGGTCATCGTTGTGCCCGACTCGGACCGGCCTTTTTTCCACGTGAACGCTGAGGCGCCCACGGAGCGCCAGGCCAGGGAGCTGGCCCAGAACTACATCGACCAGATTCGCTCGTGGCAGGAACAGGAGGCCGACTGAATCGTGGCGGTCAAGAACGCCTACGAAATGCTCCAGGTCTTTCCCAGCGCCGTGGCGAGCGAAATCAAGGATGCGTTCCGCTTTCTCCTTTTCCGCTTCCACCCGGACCACAACAAGGGCCGGGAGGAGTGGGCGGTGCAGCGGACCATGGAGCTGGTTGAGGCCTACCACATACTGAGCGACCCCGCGCGGCGGGCGCATCATGACGTCATGCGGGCGGTGCGCATCAAGGAGGAAAAGGGCAAGAAGGGGTTCTTCGGGGGCGGGGAGAAGGCGAAGCTGGCTGAGGAGGAATTCAAGCGGGGCATCGAGGCATGGAAGACAGATGAATACGAGCAGGCCCTCAAGCGGTTCGCCCGCGTTATCGAGCTGGAAAAGGATTGCGCGAACGCGAAATTCAACCTCGCCGCGTGCTTCCTGGCGCTGGAAAAGGTTTCGGAAAGCCTCAGCTGGCTGCAGGAGTACCTCACAAAGGCGAAGGATGACGTGGAGGCGAAGTCCCTCCTCGGGAAGATAACCGGACTCACCCACCGCAGGGCGGCGAAACAGCCGGGCTGAGCGCCGGACCGGGCAAACGCGCCCCACCGAGCGCGTTCCCGCCGGAAAGTCTATAATCCATCCCCTATGCCAAAAAGGCAGGGTGCTGTTGCCAGGGTTCTTTCCGCTTCACATCACGGAATTGAGGGATGCGTGGTGGAGGTTGAAGTCGACCTGGCGTCCGGACTCCCGGCGTTCGCGCTGGTGGGGCTTCCCGACGCCGCCGTAAGGGAAAGCCGGGAGCGCGTCCGCGCGGCCGTAAGCAACTCCGACCTCGCCTTTCCGGTGCGCCGCATCACCGTCAACCTGGCCCCGGCGGACCTGCGCAAGGAGGGCCCGCAGTTCGACCTTCCGGTGGCGCTCGGCGTCCTCGCCGCCTCGGGGCAGGTTCCCGGGGAATCGCTGGAAAACCTCGCCGTCCTCGGCGAGCTGTCGCTGACCGGTGAGGTCCGGCCCGTCCGCGGGGCCCTCCCCGCCGCCATCGCCGCGCGGGAAGCCGGGTTGGACCGCCTCCTCCTGCCCGAGGGAAACGCCGCCGAGGCGGCCGTCGTCAAGGGCCTGGCGGTATACCCGGTGCGGACCCTCCTGCAGGGCGTGTCCTGGCTCCGGGGGGAGGAGAGGTTGTTGCCCGTCAAGGATACGTCCGGCCAGCCCGCCGAGGCGGCTTCCGACCCCGACGCCGACTTCGCGGACGTGCGGGGCCAGGAACACGTGAAACGCGCGCTGGAGATAGCCGCCGCGGGCGGCCACAACCTGGTGATGATAGGACCGCCGGGCGCCGGGAAGACCATGCTCGCCCGCCGGCTCCCCTCCATCCTGCCGCCGCTTACCTACGAGGAGGCGCTGGAAATCACGAAGATACACTCGGTGGCGGGGCTCATTCCGGAGGGCAGTGGACTTATGCGCGCCCGCCCGTTCCGTTCCCCCCATCACACGATATCGGACGTCGGGCTGGTGGGCGGCGGCTCGACCGCGCACGTGGGCGAGATATCGCTCGCGCACCTGGGGGTCCTATTCCTGGACGAACTGCCGGAGTTCCCGCGGCACGTCCTCGACGTCCTGCGCCAGCCGCTGGAGGACGGGCGAATAACCGTCACGCGCGCCGGTTATACGGTGGACTTTCCCGCCCGCGTCAGCCTCGTCGCGGCCATGAACCCGTGCCCGTGCGGCCATTTGACCGACCCGCGGAAGGGGTGCCGGTGCAGCGCCCGGGAAATCCGGAACTACCAGGCGCGCATCTCGGGCCCGCTTCTTGACCGCATCGACCTTCACGTGGAGGTGCCGCCGGTCGGGCAGGAGGAGCTGACGGCGGGCCGCGATGCGGAGCCCTCGGCTGCGATGCGCGCCCGCGTGGTGGCGGCCCGGGCCCGGCAGGAGGCGCGTTTCCGCGGGACGCGCGCATACACGAACGCGGGGATGTCGTCGCGCTCGGTGCGGAAGCACTGCCCGCTGGATCATGATTCGCGCGATCTCCTGTCCTCCGCCACGGAGCAGTTCGGGCTTTCGGCGCGGGCCTGGGACCGCATCCTCAAGGTGGCCCGGACGGTGGCCGATTTGGAGGGGGCGGAGGTGCCCTCGGTCGCGCACGTCGCGGAAGCTCTGCAATACCGGGTCTTGGATCGTTCCGGCTGGTAGCGGCAAAAACCGGGGAAAACAGGCCCCTTTCCAATCCTGATTTCCCGAACGGGTTGTGCTAGGCTTTCTAATCAATGAGGAAGGGGGAGAATCCACGATGAAGGCGGTTATCCTCGGTTGCGGCCAGGTGGGAAGCGAGTTGGCGGTGCGGCTGGCGGCCGCCGGCCTGGAAGTCACCGTTTTGGACCGCGGCGAGGACGCCTTCCGGCAGCTGCCCGAGGACTTTGCGGGAACGACGGTCCGGGGTGATGGGATGGACGAGGAGTCGCTCAAGCAGGCCGGAATAGAGAAGGCCCAGGTTTTTGTTGCGGCCACCGCCGAGGACAATTACAACCTGATGGCCGGCCAGCTGGTCCGCGCGAAGTTCGGCGTGGCCAAGATTATCGTCCGGGTTTACGACCCGGACAAGGCCGCCCTCTTCGCCGGGCTGGAAATTGAGACCTACTGCCCCACCAAGGAAACCGCCACGGCGATGGAACGCATGATTTTGGCGGGGGGGAAATAGCCGTGTACGTCATCGTGGCGGGAGGCGGCAAGGTCGGGTTCCACCTCGCGCGGATGCTTCTCGGCGCGGGCCACGAGGCGCTCATCATCGAGAAGGACCGCCCGCGTTACCTTGAGCTTACGGAGGACATCGGGGAGAGCGTCCTTTTCGGTGATTCCTCTGACGCCGGCGTCCTGAAGGAGGCCGGCGCCAACCGGGCCGATGTCCTGGTGGCCTGCATGGGGAAGGACGAGGATAACCTGGTGACCTGCCAGATGGCCAAGCACCTCTTCATGGTGGCGCGGACTATCGCCCGCGTAAACGACCCGACGAATGAAGAGCTCCTCCGCTCGCTGGGAATAGACGCAACCATCAACTCGACGAGGCTGATCGACGCCCTCATTGAGCGCGAAGTGGATGCGGAGATGCTGGTTCCGCTCTTCTCCCTGGGAGCCGGGAAGCTCGAGATAGTCCAGACCGCCATCCCGGACGATTCCCCCGTCGCCGGCAAGCCGCTGAAATCCGTCGCCCTGCCCAAGGACTGCCTTATTATTTCGGTCATACGCGGTGGAGACCCGCTGGTGCCCGCGGCGGATACGGTCCTGCAGGCGGGAGACGGAGTGGTGGTGCTCCTCACGGCCGGCAAGGCCGAGTCGCTCAGGAAAGTCTTCGCGAACTGAGCGAAACACGGAGGAGAGGGGCATGAGCATTCCAGCGTCCCGCCGCGCCCCCCCGGTACGAGTAACCTCCCCGGCCAACCCGGTTTTCAAGTCCGCCCTGGCGCTGGCGACCCCCCACGGGCGCAAAAAGTACGGGCTCGTCCTTATTGAAGGATTCCGCGCCGCGGGTGCGGCGCTGGAATCCGGGGCGGCAGGCGGGTTCGCCCTGGCGACTCGGGAGGCGCTTGGCACGCCGCGGGGCAAGGAGATGGCCGGGAAACTTGCCCTGGCGGGAATCCCCCTCTACGAGCTGGACCATGGGCTGTTTTTCCGTGTCGCGCGGACGGAATCTCCGCAGGGGTTTGCGCTGGCCTGCGCGCCGCGGAAGGGCTCCCTCGCGGAAGCCTTGCGGACCGATTTCGTCGTCGTGGCCGACCACATCCAGGATCCCGGGAACCTTGGGGCGCTCGCCCGCTCGGCGCGCGCCTTCGGGGCGGGCGGGCTCCTGGCGACCACGGGGACGGCGGATTTCGGCAACCCCAAGGTCCTGCGCGCCTCCGCGGGAACCCTGCCGGGACTCCCCGTTTCCGCCGGACATGAACCGGCGGCGCTCGCTGAGGAGCTTTCCGCACGGGGATTCCGCTTCGTCGTGGCCGATGCCAGGGGGACGAGGGATTTCCGCGATGAACCGTGGAGGGGGCGCGTGGCGCTGGTAATCGGCAGCGAGGCCCACGGGGTGTCAGACGAATTCGTCAGGCGGTCCCGCGCCCGGGTGCGCATACCGCTGGCGGGCGGGGTCGAATCCCTGAATGCGGCGGCCGCTGCGGCCGTCCTTCTGGCGGAGGCGGCCCGAAAGCGGAGCTTGGGGAAAAACCCATGAAAATAAAAGGTTGCAGGCGGTTCCGGGAATTGACAGGGTTGGGGTCGGGTGCTAGAGTTTGTTTTACAAGGTTATTAGGACGTGGGTAATACGACCAACGTGGGCGACTTGGAAATCCTGTGGGATCTTTTTGAACGCACGGGATCGGTGGAAGTATATCTCCTGTTCCACGAAGCCAAGAAAAACGCCGTCATGCTCGAACGCGCCAAGCACGACGTGGACGAGATGAAGCGGGAGTTTGAGTCCAACTAGCAGGGGCATAAAGAGGAAAATGAATCAAATACGGCAGGGAAAAATTCCCTGCTTTTTTGCTTTTTGGGCCCTCGCGGTCATGCCGGCGGCGCCAGCGTTGGCAGAGGGCGTCTGGACCGAGGCGGTCATATCGCCCGCGGGCGTCCTGAACGCGGTCGCCTACGAGAACCGGATAAGCGCCTGGGCCGCGGGAAACCTGGGGGTTGTATTCCACTTTAAGGGAAGCGCCTGGGAAGTTTATCCGTCCGGGACCGACCAGGACCTTTACGGCGTCGCCGTTAGCGGGGGCGGCCAGGCGTGGGCCGTCGGCGCGGGCGGGGCCATCGTCCACTTCGACGGGAATTCCTGGGACCTGGACCCGCAGAGCGGAGCGGTGACCATGCAGGACCTTCATGCGGTGGCCTTCCTGAACGAAAGCAACGGGTGGGTCGCGGGGTCCGGCGTCGTCCTGCACTATGACGGCACGTCCTGGACCAAGGTGCTCGTTACCACCCGGACCCTGAACGGCATAGCGGCGTCCTCCGAAGACTACATCTGGTTCTGCGGAAACGAAGGGGCGCTAATCCTGTTCGATGGCACGACCTTCACGCCCTATGTTGTGGGGGCGGCCGACTGGAAAGGCATCAGTTTTCCCTACCGGCGGTTGGGCTGGGCCGTCGGCACGGGGGGAGCCATCGCCCGGTTCAATCCCGGCAAATACACCGCCGACCCTCATTGGGGATTGGTCTCTTCCCCTACGGCCCTTGACCTGTCCGGGATTTGCGTACTGCCTGACCCGGAATGGGGATACGCGGTTGGCGCGGGCGGAATGCGCCTCGCGCTCGCGGATAACGGTGACTGGAAGGTCGAAGCTTCCGGAGGCGGAGACCTCCGGGATGTCGACCTGCCCAACCGGATGGAGGGCGCCGCGGTGGGCGGTTCGGGGACCGCACGCATAGTGATGGTCCGGGCGAAGACCACCGAAAAGGACCTTTTCCAGGTGCGCGTGTTCCCCAATCCCTACGATCCGGGCGAGGGCGGGGTCCTCACCTTCGACCGGCTCCCGGCGAACGTGAAATCCATCGAGATAATTACCCTGCGCGGCGAGGAGGTCGGCAGCCTTGGCCACGGCATCGAGTATGACTCGGCGACCGGGATGGCCTTCTGGCGCGGCGCCAACCGGCGGGGAAAGACCGTGGCGGCGGGCCCGTACCTGTTCCGGGTGAGCGCGCCCGGCGTGAAGGACCGGAAGGGAACAATACTGGTGGTGAAACGGTGACCCTTCGACTCGCTTTCCCGATTGAGAACCTGTTTGGGCACCGGTCCTCTAATGGGCGCGACACTCGCTCAGGGTCGAACCCGGCGCGGGTGACTGGGCCAGCCGGCCTACTTACTGCCATTCTCTTTGCCGGTTCGCTCGTCAAGGCCGCCGTTCCCGGCCAGGAGGGGATGCTGTTCAGCCGGCTCAACGGGGATGCCCGGGCTGTCGCGCTGGGGGCGGCCGGGTACGGCGTGGCCGAGGGGTCCGCTGCGCTTGCGGCGAACCCGGCCGGAGCCGTCCTGCGGCGGGAACTGACGTTCGGCTCCACCTACCTCATCTGGCCGGGGGATTTTCAGGGCGGGTCGCTGCTGGCCATGGCCCCGGTCGGCGAAGGCACCATCCTGGCCGCCTCGGCGTTTCTTTTCGCCATGAAGCCCATCCAGGAGACCACGGAGGAGCAGCCGGATGGGACGGGCAATTATGCCGAATATGTTGGCGCCGAAGTCGGGCTGCTGGGCGCGCAGTGGTTCACCGAGGATTCCGCCGTCGGGGTTAACATGCGCATCCTTTACGAGGACGCCGCCGGCACCTCGGCGCAGGCGCTGGGGGTGGACGTGGGGCTCCTCCATGAATTCACCACCGCTTTCGCCGGCGGCCTGAGCCTGCGGGGAATCGGACGGGAGCTCAAGGCCGGACCGGTTCGCGACCAGATGCCGTTCTCGCTCGTGGCGGGCGGGCGATGGGCGCCTTATGAATCACCACTGCGTTTTTATGCCGGCGGAGAATATGCCCCCGCGGCGCCGGCGTCGGCCGGGGCGGGCATCGAGGCCGGTGAATTCGCGGGAATCACCGTGCGCGGGGGCGGCGAGTGGCGGGAGGTGGGGGCGCCTGCGTTCGCGGCCGGCGTGGGAGGGACGAGCGACATGTGGCACCTCGACTACGCGTTCTCCTCGGCCGGATCCGCGGGCTTTGCGCACCGCATCTCGCTGTCCCTCCGGTTCGCGCGGAAGGACGCGGGGAAGTGAACCTCTTCCGCCGCCTGCTCGGGTGGATGCGCCCCTACCGTTGGCGGATAGCCGGCGCGCTGGTTTGCATGGGCGTGGTTTCCGGCGCCACCGTCGCCTCCATGTGGCTCATCAAGCCCCTCATGGATGAGGGGCTTTTCGCGCGGCCCGAAACTGACGTGGCCCGGCAGGCCGCCATGGCCCGCCTGGCGTGGCTGGCCCTGGCGGTGTTCGGCGTGATGGTCGCGAAGGGCCTGGCCCGCTACGGGCAGGATTACCTCGTGGGCTATGTGGGGCACCGCGTGATGTTCGACCTCCGGCTGTCGCTTTTTTCCCGCCTCCAGGGACTCTCGCTTTCCTTCTTCAACGAGCGGCGCACCGGGGAACTGCTTTCAAGGGTCATCACGGACGTTGGGGCGATGCAGACCATGCTCACCCAGCTTTTCGGCCCGGCGGTGTCCTCCGTCCTGTCGATAATCGCGCTTTCCTCGTATCTCTTCTGGGTCAACTGGAAACTGGCGTTGCTTTCGCTCGTGGTGTTTCCCATCGCGGTGTGGCCGACCCGGAAGTTTGGGATCCGCCTCCGGCAGTATTCGCGGCAGGTCCAGGAGAAGGCCGGCGACCTCTCCGCCCATTTGGAGGAGACGCTTTCCCAGATGAAGCTCGTGAAGGCCTACCAGGGGGAGGAGCGCGAGGTCGGCCGGTGGAAGCGCAAGCTGGGGGAACAGCTGACCGTCCTCCTGCGGGCACTGCGGGTGCAGGCGCGCTCCTCCCCGCTGATGGAAATAATCGGTTCAGCGGGCTTCTGCTGCCTCATGGCGTTCGCGGGATACGAGATCATCGTGAAGGGCACGATGAGCGGGGGCGCGCTGGGCTCCTTCATGGGCGCGCTACTTTCGCTCTACCCGAATATCAAGCACCTGAACGGGTTGTGGAACTCCATCCAGACCGGGATGGGGGCCGCGGAGCGGGTCTTCCCCGTGCTGGACGAGCAGCCCGCCGTCACCGACGCGGCAGGCGCGGAAACCCTGCCGGCGTTCGCCGGGAGGATTGAATACCGCGAAGTAGTTTTTTCCTACCGGCCGGGAATGCCGGTCCTGCATGGAGTGTCGTTCGAGGTCGCCCGGGGACAACGGGTGGCCTTCGTGGGGCCCAGCGGCTCCGGCAAGACGACGCTGATGGACCTCCTCATGCGGTTCTACGATCCGGCCGGCGGCGCCGTCCTCGTGGATGGCCACGAACTCAAGGGCGTCACGACTTCGTCGCTCCGCGCGCAATTGGCGCTGGTTTCGCAGGAGGTTCTCCTCTTCAACGCCACCGCCAAGGAGAACCTCCTGTACGCCCGCCCGGGGGCCTCCGATGCCGAGGTCGACGCCGCGGCGAAGGCGGCGGCGGCGCACGAGTTCATCTCTACGCTTCCCCAGGGATATGACACGCTTATCGGGGAGCGCGGGGTGAAGCTTTCCGGCGGCGAGCGCCAGCGGCTTTCCATCGCCCGGGCGTTCCTCAAGGACGCCCCGATACTGATACTCGACGAGGCTACCGCGGCGCTCGACGCGGCTTCGGAGGCACTGATTCAGGGTGCGCTCGAGTCGCTTATGGCCAACCGGACCGTCCTCATCGTCGCCCACCGGCTGGCGACCGCCCGCCGCGCCGACCTCATCCTCGTGATGGAGAAGGGCCGCATCGTGGAACGCGGCAACCACGAGGAGCTCTACGCGCAGGGCGGGCTCTACCACCGCCTCTGCGACCTGCAATTCCAGGACGCCGGCGCCCCCGCGGCCTAGGGCATGAAAAAAAGAATGGTCCTGCTCGACCGTGACGGCACTGTCATTATCGAGAGAGGCTTCCTCGGCGACCCTAGGGGCGTGGAATTGATTCCCGGCGCGGCGAGCGCCATCAAAAGGCTGAAAAAAGCGGGCTGGGCCGTGGCCATCGTGACGAACCAGTCGGGCGTGGGGAGGGGCCATTACACGCTGGCCCAGATGAAGGCCACCAACGCCCGGACGCTGGCGGGGCTCAGGAAGGCGGGAGCGCGCGTGGACTCGCTGGAATTCTGCCCCCACCACCCCGAGGCGGAACTCTCCCGCTACCGGCGGGTATGCAATTGCCGCAAGCCCGCACCGGGGATGGCCCGCCGGGCGGCCCGCAAGGCCGGGGCAACACTTAAGGGATGCATCTCCGTTGGCGACCGTATACCCGACATCCTGCTTGGCCAGAAGCTGGGCGGCCAGGGTATATTAGTCCTGACGGGCTACGGCAGGAAACACCGGAAACTGGCGCGCCGTCAGGGGGTCCGTCCGGACAAAACAGCGCGCTCCCTCCCCTCCGCGGTGGACTGGATACTGAAGAACTCCTGAACCGCCAACTCGCCAATTCAGGCTATTCCCTCCGCAATTTCCACGCATAAACGTTGGTTCGAAGGTCAAGGCCTCCCTCTACCACGGGACCCTGAGCGAGCGAAGCGAGTCGAAGGGAAGTGGGCCCTTCGACTCGCGGACTCGCTCAGGGTTCAGAGGGAAGCTTGGCCAGAGAGGGTGAGGGTGTTGGAGATGAAAACACGGATCTTTCTTTTCTCTCCAGAACGCTCACCCTCCCCTCTCCCGCTTCGCGGGAGAGGGTTCGGATGCATTAACTTTTGAGGATTTCCAGTGAGAAGTCTATCGCTGGCCCGTTCGACTCCCTTACTTGTTTCCGCGCTATGCAGGGCACCGGTAGTCATGCTGGAAACGACGGTCGCTCAGGGCGGCCTTATTTCTTGAGAATTTCGAGCGAGAAGTCGATAGCCGGCGCGGAGTGCGTCAGCGCCCCCACGGAAATGTAGTCGGGCTTGAGCTTGGCCAGCCGGCGGACCGTCTTGAGGGTGACCCCACCGGACACCTCCGCCTTGGCCCTGCCTCGCATCATCCGCAGGGCCTTGCGCAGGACGCCGTGCGGCAGGTTGTCCAACATGATGAACTCCACGCGTGCTGCGATGGCCTCGCGAACCTGGCGAAGGCTTTGGGCTTCCACCTGGATGGGAGCCTTGCGGCCGAGGCGGGCGCGCACCAGCCGGACGGCCCGCGGGAGGGATCCCGCGGCCTCGATGTGGTTGTCCTTGATGAGGACGGCCGAGGACAGGTTGAGCCGGTGGTTCCGCCCCCCGCCCACCCGCACCGCGTATTTTTCCAGCGTGCGCAGGAGCGGCGTGGTCTTGCGGGTGTCCAGGATGGCGACGCCGTGGCGCCCGGCTTCCCGGACGAATGCGCGGGTCAGCGTGGCGATGCCGGAGAGGCGCGAAAGGAAGTTCAGGGTCACCCGCTCCCCCGTGAGGATGGCGCGGAGCGACCCGTCAATGGAGGCGATGCGCTGGCCGGGCCGGACCATGCTTCCTTCCACCGCCAGCAGGGTGACCCGCGTGTGGCGGTCAAGGACGCGCTTGACCTCGCGGATGAGCGGCATGCCCGCCAGCACCCCGGCCTGTTTCGCCACGATGACCGCGCGCGCCTGGGCGTTCTCCGGAACTATGGCGGTGGTGGTGATGTCGCCGCGCCCGACATCCTCGGCGACGGCCGCCCGGGCCATCCGCGCGAGGAGGCGCCGGTCAGGACGGGGAAATTGGCGAGAGAATCCGGACGTCATATGGTTTCAAGGTCAATTGCCGGGGCATCTTCTGGCCGGTCAGGATGTCACGCCAGGCCGGCTTGGAGGGCAGGGCGAGTTTCTGCGGCTCCCCCGCGTGGTTGAGCACGAACAGGAACCGGTCCTTGCCCCTGACCCGCTCCGTTATTTCGACGGCATCCGACGGGGCGAACGGCGGCAGGACCTTGGCCTCTGCCAGGAGCCAGCGTACCAGGGTGTTGTAGAACACGGGGTCACCCTGAAAGCCGACGTAGACAACCTGGCCCGCGCCGAGGCGGTTTAGGGCCGCCGCGGGCGAGCCCTTGAACGGCCCCTCGGCATACTTGGCCAGCAGCTTCGCCCCGGCCAGTTTCAGCTGGTCGCACCAGACCGAGGCCCGGGCGGGCTTGCGCGGCAGGGGCTTCCCCAAATCCAGCTTCCATGATTCCTCCTTGACGAGCGCGTCGTATTCCTCGACCTCGCAGCCGGCGAGGTGCTTCAGCACCCCCGGCAGGCGGTCGTTGACCACCACGTTGGCGGCGTCCTTGACGCCCGAGCGGAAGGTTAGCACCAGCGTTCCGCCGCCCTCGACGTATTTCCCCAGTTTTTCCGCCAGCCCGGCCTCCGCCAGGAAAAGCGTTGGCGCGACCAGGATGCGGGCCGGGGAGAGGTCGTCGGAAGGGCAGAAATACTCCACCCCCACATGGTGGCGCGAAAAAGCCGCGTACCATTCGTTCGCGTGCCTGAGGTAGTTGAAATGCGGGTTCCCCTTCTGGATTTCCAGCGCCCAGCGCGAATCCGGGTCCAGGAGTATCCCCGCGGGCGCGGAATAGCGGGCTCCGGTCACCCGGTCGCCCAGGGCACCGAATTCCTGCGCCACCCGCTTAACTTCCCGGTAGCGCCGCCCCGGCGTCCCGTGGTGGTCGAGGATGCCGTGCCAGTATTGTTCGATGCCGAACCGGCTCGTGCGCCAGCGGAAATAGATGACGCGGTCGGCTCCGTGCGCCACGGTCTGCCATGTCCACAGCCGGAGCTGCCCGGGCATGTCGCCCGACTGGAACATGTCGAGCCAGCCGGTGAGCCCGGACCTCTGTTCCATGACGGTGAACGGGGCGTGCTTGATTGAGCGCATGATGTCGGAGCCGGCCGAAGCGCCCTTCCCGCTCCCCCACATGTTTCCCGGGTAGTAGTCGAAGGAAACGAAGTCGAGCCCCTTGCACATCTCGAAGTAGTCCACCTCGTTGTAGAAGCCCATGCAGTTGTGGGTGATGAAGTGGCGGGGGCACAGCGCCCGCAGCGCCTTCACGTGGATGTCGTGGTAGGTCGTGACCTGGTGCGAGTGGAAGCGCAGGTAGTCCAGCCGGATGCTGGGCGAATGCTGGGCGTGCTTTTCCCGCGGGACGGGAATCTCGTCCCAGTCCGACCAAACCTGCGCCCAGAACGCCGTCCCCCACGACTCGTTCAGCTTTTCCAGCGTGCCGTAGCGGGCCTTGAGCCACTCCCGGAACGCCTTCGCGCAGTTGTCGCAGTAGCAGCGGGGGCCGCCTATCTCGTTGTCGGTCTGCCAGCCGACGACCGCGGGATGGTCGGCGTAGTGCTGGCCCATGGCGGTGGCTATCCGCCGGGACAGGTCGCGGTAAACGGGGCTTGAGAAGCAGTAGTGGCGCCGGCCGCCCGCCTCGGTGCGGACGCCGTCCTGGTTTACGGTCAGCACCTCGGGGTACTTTGAAACCAGCCAGGGTGGCGGCGCGGCCGTGGGCGTCCCCAGGATGACCCTTATGCCGTGCCGCCGGAGGACGTCGATGGCGTCGTCAAGCCAGCCGAACTCATACTTGCCCTCGCGGGGTTCCATCAGGGCCCAGGCGAACTCGGCGAGCCGGGCCACCTTGAGGCCCGCCTCTTCCATCAATTTCGCGTGATTTTCCCAGTCCCGGCGGTCCCAGTGTTCCGGATAGTAATCGACGCCAATTTCCATTCCCGGCCCTCCTTAAAGGCTTGCGGTCAATTCACCATACTATGCGCTAGTGTCCCGGACTTCAATAACCGGGGAAGTTGCGGGAAAACCGGGGTATAGTCAATGCGGACAGCCAGACGGGCGTTAACGGAACCGACATCGTCAAAATGATGAGGGGTAAGTGTGGTTTAACGTGGTAGTTACGGATGAACTGAGGAGACATGTACGGATGCACATGACAACGAAAGCGCTGGTTCTTCTTCTGGCGGCATGCCGCTTCGCAGCGAACGCCGGGAATGCCGCATGGGCGGAAGAGGCGAAAGCCCCGGCCGCGGCCAGGCCATCCATTACCCTGGCGTGGGTGGAAAAGTCCGTTCGGGAGAATAACCCCGCGATTCGGGCGGCGCTGGCCTCGGCTGCCGCGGCCCGGGGAGCGGCGCTTGCCTCGGCGGCGTGGCCTGCTCCCGGCTTGGGTGTCACCTACGAGGACTTCCCCCGGCCTGGATTTTCCCCCGGCGACTCCGGCAGGAAATCTTTCGACATCAGCCAGGAGATTCCGTTCCCCGGCAAGACCTTCCTTGCGCACCGGACGGCGTCAGAGGAAGCGGGCAAGGCGGAGGCGGAAGCCCGGCGGGTCATCACGGAACAAATCTTCATGGCCCGCCAGGCCTGGTGGGATTTGGTTGTCGCGGCGCAGTCAACGCGTATTCTGGGGAGGGCCACGGACGCTTTGGTGAAAATCACGGAACTCTCCGCGAAGCGAATCAAATTCGGCCAGGTGGGACGGATGGAACAACTGATGGATCCCATGGCGCGCATGGAACAGGCATCGCTCAAGGCGATGTCGCTGGACCTTCGGCTGGAGCGCCGCGCGGCGGAGGCGCAGTTGAACGCGCTCATGGGTGCCGACCCGGAGTCCGAATTGGGCGCGCCGGCGGAGCCGGCCTTGCCGGAATACGCCGAGGCGGGAAGCACGGCCTGGCTGGACGGGGGATTGGACGGCAGCCCGTTAGTCGCCGTGGCGCTTCGGGACCTTCGGAAGATGCAGGCCATGCGGGACCAGGCCCGGGCCGGCTGGCTGCCGGACTTCATGCTCCAGTACAGCGCCGCCGAAATGAAGGACGGAAGCAGGACGGGAATGGCCATGGCCAAGGTCAGCGTGCCGTTGGTCTGGTTTTGGAGGCCGCTGGGTGAGAACAGGGCTGCGTCCGAGGAGACGAAAGGCTCCGAGGCAATGCTGGAACAGTCCCGCCTGGAGGTCCGCCGAATGGCGGCAGAGGAATTCGCGAGGGTCGCCGTCGTCCGGGAACAACTCGACATCTTCAACGCAGAAATACTGCCACAAGCTGACCGGGCGCTCGAACTGGCGGTTTCGGGATACCAGAGCGGCTCCATCGGGCCGGCCGACGTGCTGACTGCCATACGTTCCTATATATCGATGAGCATCGAACATCTCATGCTCGCCGCACAGGCCGTCCGCTCTGCGGCCGTCCTGGCGAAACTCAGGGGCGATTGAACGGGGGAAAAGAAAATGAAAACCAGGAAACTACTGAGGAAGAAGCGGCTTGTGGCAGCGGTCGTAGCCGGTGCGGTGGTTCTGGCCATCGGCGCGGCGGTGGCCATACGCAGTTGTTCGCGCGGTCCCGCCCCGCTGACGGATTCGGCCACCGTGTATCAGTGCCCCATGCATCCCCAGATAGTCCAGGACCACCCCGGGAAATGCCCCATATGCCACATGGACCTGGTGAAGGTGGCCCGGGACGCTGCGGAAGGTCGCGCGCCCAAAGGGAAGGTAGTCAGGTATCGGAACCCCATGGATCCCACGAAGTTCTCGGACAAACCAATGAAGGATTCGATGGGCATGGATTACCTCCCCGTCTACGAGGACGAAGCCGTTCCGGGGAAAAAGGGCGGCGTTCCCGGTAAGGTGGCCTTTACCCTTTCGGAGGAACGCCAGCAGTTGATCGGGGTTAAGACCGGCAACGCCGAGAGGCGGAACCTGTCCCGCCGCCTGCGGCTGCCGGGCCGCGTTTCGGGTGAACGCATCGTGGTTGCGGAACTCCTCGAGATGGACGCCGGCACGGTCCGGGAGGGAATGAAGGCCCAATTGAACGGGCCGCAGGAGCAAAAGGTCGATGCCGTGGTGACCGGGGTGGATTCCAGTTTCGACGCGGTCACCCGCAGTTACGAGGTTACGCTGGAGGCCACCGAGGACGCCAGTTGGCTCAGGCCAGGAGTTTATTGCGAGGTTGATGTGGTGCTGGATTTTGGGAAGAGGCTCGCCATTCCGGCTGATGCCGTTCTCATGAGCGGCGAGCGCAAGGTGGTTTTCCTGGCCGATGGAAAGGGAAGATTTGAGCCGCGGGAAGTGCGGCTGGGGAAGGCGGGTGAAGACTGGGTTGAGGTGCTTTCCGGTTTGAAGGAGGGCAACCGGGTGGTCACGTCCGCGAATTTCCTCATTGATTCCGAATCGCAGTTCAAGGCGGCTTTGGAGCAATTCAAGTAACGGGATGCTGATGCGCGAACATACGGCGGACCGGAAATGATCGAGAGGATTGTCGCGGCGTGCGCCCGTAACCGCGGGTTGACGGTCGTGACTGTTGCAGTGCTTTCGTTGTGGGCTGCCTACGCGCTGAAACGGATACCCCTCGACGCGATTCCGGACCTTTCCGACACCCAGGTCATTGTCTATTCAAGATGGGACCGCAGCCCCGACATACTGGAGGACCAGGTAACCTATCCCATCACCCGCGCGCTTATGGGTGTTCCGCGGGTCAAGGCGATCAGGGGTTTCTCCGATTTCGGCTACTCCTACGTGTACGTCATTTTCGAGGACGGCACGGACCTGTATTGGGCGCGCAGCCGGGTGCTGGAATACCTGTCAAAAATCCAGGGCCAACTGCCGGAGGGGGTGAGATCGGAGCTGGGTCCGGACGGCACTTCCGTCGGATGGGTATTCCAGTACGCGCTGGTGGACAAGTCCGGAAACAACAGCCTGGCCGATTTGCGCTCGCTCCAGGACTGGAACCTGCGGTTCCAGTTGCAGTCGGTTCCCGGGGTGGCCGAAGTCGCGCCGGTGGGCGGATTCGTCAAGCAGGTCCAGGTCACCATGGATCCGGTGCGCCTGCAGGCGTATGGCGTCTCCGCTCTTGACGTGGTCCGCGCGGTGCGGGAGGCAAACCTCGAAACGGGCGCGCGGACGATGGAATTCGCCGGCACCGAGTTCATGGTCCGGGGCCGCGGATACGCCAAGAGCCTCTCCGATTACCGGGAGGCTCCGGTACGATTTGACGAAAAGACCGGGACCGCCGTGCAGGTGGGGAATGTCGCCCGGGTCTCCTGGGGTCCCGAGATTCGCCGTGGCATCGCCGAATTGGACGGCGAGGGTGAAACCGTCGGCGGAATCGTGATCATGCGCCACGGCGAAAACGCCCCAGCGGTCATTGAGCGGGTCAAGAAAAGGCTGGAGGACATCGGGCCGGGGCTTCCCAAGGGCGTAGAAATCGTCACGGTATACGACCGTTCCGACCTCATCACCCGGGCATTGATGAACCTCAGGCATGAACTGGCCCTCCAGATGATAGTGGTCAGCCTCGTCATCCTGCTGTTCCTCTGGCACATCCCCTCCAGCCTGATTCCCATCGTCACCCTGCCGGTTTCCGTCCTGCTGGCCTTCATTCCCATGTACTACCTCGGCGTGTCCGCCAATATCATGTCGCTTTCCGGCATCGCGGTGGCCATCGGCGCCATGGTGGATGCCTCCATCGTGGTGGTCGAAAACAGCCACAAACGAATGGAGGAGTGGGATTCCGGCGGGCGGAAGGGGGATTACCGCCCCCTGCTGGTGAAAGCCATTCAGGAGGTCGCCCGTCCCAGCTTTTATTCCCTGCTGGTCATTGCGGTGTCATTTCTGCCTGTGTTCGCGCTGGTGGACCAGGAGGGCCGGCTTTTCAAGCCGCTGGCCTGGACCAAGAACCTTTCGATGTTCGTCGCGGCCGTCATGGCGATAACCCTGGACCCTGCCCTGCGGCTCATGATAATCCGGCTGGACAGCCTCGTTTTCCGTCCCCGCTGGCTGGCGAAAATTGCGAATACGGTCGTCGTGGGCAGGATGCAGAAGGAGGAGGACAACCCGGTTTCCAGCCTTCTTTTCAGGGCATACCATCCCGTAGCCGAATGGGTGCTCGCCCATCCCGGAAAGACGGTAATGGCTGCGCTACTGGCCCTGCTCACCACCCTGGTCCCTTTCTTCCGGCTGGGCTCGGAATTCATGCCCAACCTCGATGAAGGCAGTTTGCTATACATGCCGACAGCCCTTCCGGGCATATCGGTCACCGAGGCGGGGCGCATCCTCCAGCGGCAGGACGAACTGTTGAAGTCCTTCCCGCAGGTGGAGCGGGTGTTTGGCAAGGCCGGCCGCGCCGAAACTTCCACCGACATCGCGCCGTTCTCCATGGTGGAAACCACGATACTTCTCAAGCCCAAGGCGGAGTGGCCCGAAAAGGGTCGGTGGTACTCGGGGTGGATGCCCGGTTTCATGAAACCTCTCGTCCGCTGGATATGGCCCGACCGGCAGACCACGGACAAACTAATCAGGGAGCTGGACGGGAAAATGCAGTTCGCCGGCATCCCCAACATCTGGACCATGCCCATAAAGAACCGGATAGACATGCTTTCCACCGGAATCCGCACCCCGGTCGGCGTTAAGGTGATGGGACCGGACCTTGCGGTCATCCAGTCAATCAGCCTCCAGGTGGAGGCGGCATTGCGTGACCTGCCCGGGACGAGGAATGTCTTCGCCGAGCGGGCCATGGGCGGATATTTCCTCGACGTGGAGTGGAACCGCCGGGCGCTGGCCCGCCATGGCATCTCGATTGCCGAGGCGCAGATGGTGCTGGGGGCGGCGCTGGGCGGCGAGGACGTGACCACCATGGTCATGGGCCGGGAGCGCTATCCGGTGAACGTCCGCTACGAACGCGAGCTGCGCCAGGATGTCGAACAGGTTAAGCGGGTCCTGCTCACCAACGTAATGGGCCACCAGGTCCAGCTCGGCACCGTGGCTCGGGTCAGGTCCGTCGAGGGGCCGGGGATGATACGGAACGAGAATGGGCAATTGGCCTCTTTCGTATACGTCGATACGGGAGTCAGCGACATCGGAGGTTTCGTGCGTAACGCCAAGCGGCGGTTGGCGGAGCGCATCAAATTGCCGGAGGGTTGCAGCCTGCTTTGGAGCGGCCAATACGAGAACATGGCCCGGGTATGGGAAACCCTCAAGATGGTCGTTCCGCTCACCCTTGTCCTGGTGTTCGCCCTCATTTACCTCAACACACGGTCGATGGTCCGGACCGGCATCGTCCTGATGGCTGTCCCGTTCTCGCTCATCGGCGCGGTGTGGCTCATGTGGGCGCTGGGTTACAACCTGTCTGTGGCTGCGGCCGTGGGAATGATAGCGCTGGCGGGGCTGGACGCGGAAACCGGGATTTTCATGCTGTTGTATCTTGAGATGTCCCATGACCGGGCCGCCGCCCGGGGACGCATGAGAAACCTGGCGGACCTGAAGGACGCCATCATCCATGGCGCAGTGAAGCGCGTGCGGCCGAAAGTCATGACCGTAGCCTGCGCGTTCATCGGCCTCCTGCCCATCATGGTTTCCACCGGCACGGGCGCCGATGTCATGAAGCGGATAGCCGCGCCCATGGTTGGCGGCCTCTTTTCCTCGTTCCTGCTCGAGTTGCTTGTCTACCCCGCCGTATACCTCTTCTGGAAAAGAAAGGGATTGCGCCTCTGGGCGCGGTAGTCCCGCCGCCAGGCTGGCTCCCTCGTCACGTGCCGTGATGTAATGATGGCGTGAACACCGTTACTGCCTGGGCCTGGGTCGCTTTCCTTGCGTTCATAATCGCCATGATGGCGCTGGACCTGGGGGTCTTCCACCGGAAGGCCCACCGGGTTTCCCTGCGCGAGGCCGCGCTGTGGAGCGCGGTATGGGTGGTCCTGGCGCTCGTATTCGGCGCAGGGGTCTGGGCGAAATTGGGCCCGACTCGCGGCATGGAGTTCATAACAGCGTGGGTCATCGAAGAGTCGCTTTCGGTGGACAACCTGTTCGTCTTCCTCGTGATATTCCGTTATTTCGCGCTTCCCGAAAAACAGTACCACCGCGTACTCATCTGGGGGATCATCGGCGCGATAGTCCTGCGTGGAGCGATGATTATGGGCGGAGTCGCCCTCGTGAATGCATTCCACTGGGCGCTCTACGTGTTCGGGGTGCTGCTGATTTGCACTGCGGTCAAGCTGCTTGTCCAAAAGGACGAGCGCGTGGAGCCGTGGAAGAATCCGCTGGTGCGGCTGGCAAAGCTGGTATTCCCTGTGACCCATGATTATGTGGGGGGGAATTTCTTCGTGCGGATGAAACAGGGCTGGCCGGCGATGACGCCAATGTTCATAATCCTCTTGGTGGTCAGCACCGCGGATGTGGTGTTTGCGGTGGATTCCATTCCCGCGGTTTTCGCGGTAACGAGGGACGCCTTCATAATATTCACCTCCAACATGCTCGCGGTCATGGGGCTGCGGTCTATTTTCTTCCTGCTGGCCGGCATCCTCCCGAAATTCCGTTACCTGCGGGGGGGGCTCTCCATTGCCCTGTTTGCCATCGGCGTAAAGATGCTCACGGAGAAGTGGGTAGAGGTGCCGATACTGGTCTCGCTGGGCGTAGTGGCGGGAATAATAGGCGGAGCGGCCCTGCTTTCATGGCTGGTGCCGCCGAAAAAGAGCCGCGCGAGTCGCGGCTGAGGAAGAGCGCGAAGCCTATTTCAGGGTCTTTCTAAACCAGTCCACTGTCACCCCAATTGCCTCGCGTTCGTGGTCGAGCCTTTCGAACGTGTGTCCTCCCCCCTGGACAAGGACCTGCCTGACGGGATGCGCGCCGTCGCGGAGGTTGCGCAGGTAAAGCGCGTTCTCCTCCATGGATATGACGGGGTCAGCCGTGCCCTTGAGTATCAGGATGGGGAACGGTCGGCGGCACCCGGCAAGCGCCCGGACGGGGTCAACGGCACGCGGGTTGCGGAAGAAAGCTTGCCCGACTCCCAGCCCCCCGACATCCAGCAGTTTCCCTTCCCGGCGCGGGTTCCCGCCCCAGGTCCGGAGGCGCCGGAACATCGATGCGGGGTCGGCCGAGGCGCACCAGAGCGCGAGACTGCGAACGGACCGCTCGCGGACTGCGGTGTTCGCCGCCACCAATCCTCCCAGCGACAGCCCGAGGAGTCCGATGCGGCGGGCATCAATGCGGGGATGCCGGGAAAGAAAGCGCACCGCGGTTCGCGCGTCGGCTATTTCCCCGGGGACCGTCATGCTTCCGAACTCCCCCCCGCTTTCCCCGGAACCGCGGAAATCGAACCGGAGCGCGGCGATTCCCGCGCGCGCCAGCGCCCGGGCGGCCTTCACGAAAATGAAATGCGCTTCGATTCGGTTGCCCGTGAAGCCGTGGCACATGACCACTCCGGGTGCCCGGCGTTTGCCGGCCGGAACGTGGAGGGTTACAGCCAAACGGGTTCCCCCTACCTGGAAGGAAAGGGCTTTTTCCGTCACGACGAAACTCCTCCTTGGGGCCTTCGGGCCCGCAAGCGACTATATAGTCATTTTCCCTTGTCAGGCAAGCGGAAATGGGCGCGGGCGGGGCGTGTTTCTTGTGGTATCCTATAACCCGCCCGCCGGACCGGCGGGCGATTTCTTGCAGGCCATCCGCTCACACGGCGGCCTGTCCAGTTTGGAAAGGAAGAACCGAAAGATGCTGATGATACGTTTGATGAGGGCCGGAAAAAAGAACCGGCCGTTCTACCGGATTGTCGTACAGGAAGCGCGGCACAAGGCCAACGGGGCCGTCCTCGATTCCCTGGGGACGTATGATTCCCTCAAGGATGGGCCTGCCCGCATTGATCATGAACGGCTTAACAAGTGGCTGGCACGCGGAGCACAGATATCGCCTACGACCAAATCGCTGGTCCGCAAGGCGCTCAAGGCCGCCGCGGCCTGAGTCGGCCCCAGGGGGCGGAGGAAGTCCGAAGGAGAGAACCCATGAAAGAACTTGTTGAAACCATTGCCAGGGCGCTCGTGGACGAGCCGGACAAGGTGGCGGTTCGCGAGGTTGACGGGGACGGGGCGCAGATTTACGAACTGAGCGTCGCCCCGGGGGATGTGGGGAAAGTCATCGGGCGGCAGGGACGGACCATCAAAGCCATGCGAACACTCCTCCACGCCGCCTCGATAAAGACGCAGAAGAGGACGGAGTTGGAGGTGGTTGAGTAAGTGGAGCAGCGGGTGGTGGTGGGCGAGATAGCGGGTATACACGGCGTCCGCGGCGGCGTTTGGGTGAATCCGCGGACGGACTCCCCCGACCGCGGCCGGACGCTGCGCGAGGTTTTTCTCCTGCGCGGCGATGAGGAGAGGCGGGCGCGGGTGGAATCACTGGAAATCGTGGGGGGCCGCTGGCTCGTCCGTTTCGCCGGTGTGGCGAGCCGCGACCAGGCGATGGAACTGCAGGGACTTCTCGTGGGCGTAGTCCCCACGGACTCCCCCGCACTGCCCGCCGGGGCTTTCTACGTGCGGGACCTGATTGGGCGCGAGGTTGCCGCGGAGGACGGACGCATATTGGGGACGCTCACCGCGGTCACTCCGACGGGCAGCAACGACGTCTACACAATATCGGGCCCGGACGGCGACCTGCTGTTTCCCGCCCTGAAGGAGCTGGTGCTGGAATGCCCTCCGTCCGGACGGACGATGAAGGTCAGGATTCCCCCCGGGTTGCTGGAAGCCTGCCTTTCCGGGAGGCGCTGATGCGGTTTTGCGTCGTGACAATCTTCCCGGAAATGGTGAGGGAGTTCGCGAAGTATGGCCTGGTAAAGCGTGCCGTGGACGATGGCCGTATCGCCGTGGAGGCGGTTGACCTTCGCGATTATACCCACGACAAGCACAGGTCGGTCGACGACACACCCTTCGGCGGCGGCGGCGGCATGGTATTGAGGCCGGAGCCGCTCTTTGAGGCGGTTGAAGCGGTGCGCCGCCAGGGCGAAAAGGTCGTCCTGCTGTCGCCGCAGGGCGCGCCGCTAACCGATGCAAAGGCGCGGGCACTCGCCAAGGCGCCCGGATTGGTACTGGTATGCGGGCGGTACGAGGGCGTGGACGAGAGGTTCCGACAGGCGCTCGCCGAAGAGGAAATATCCGTCGGGGACTACGTGCTGATGGGCGGCGAGCTTCCGGCGCTGGTTGTCATTGAGGCGGTGGCTCGCCATGTTGAAGGCGTTCTGGGCAACCCGGACTCGGCGGAAAAGGACTCGTTTTCAGACAGCCTGCTGGATTTTCCCCATTACACGCGTCCGGCGGAGTTCCGCGGGATGAAGGTTCCGGAAACACTGGTTTCCGGCGATCATGAAGCCATTACGAGATGGCGGCGGGAGGAGTCATTGCGGCGTACCATGGAGAGGCGGCCCGACCTGCTGGCGGGCGCGAAACTTGGAAAGGAAGACCGGCATTATCTGGATTCCTTAAAGAACAAAACAGGCCTGCCGGCGGCAGGCCAGGGGGTATAGGTGCCATGAAACTTGCGTTAAGTGCGGGTGAAATGATGAAGACGGTGGAGAATGCCCAGGTCAAGGCGTCAGTGCCGGAGTTCCAGCCGGGCGATACCATAAGGCTGCAGTTGCGCGTAACAGAGGGCGACAAGGAGCGCGTGCAGATGTTCGAGGGAGTGGTGCTGGGCCGCCGCGGCGGCGGGTCGCGGGAAATGGTGGTGGTCAGGAAGATATCCTTCGGTATCGGCGTAGAGCGCATCTTTCCGTTGCACTCCCCCTTCGTGACGAAGATAGAGGTGGTTAGGAGGGGCCGGGTGCGGCGGGCCAAGCTGTATTTCCTGCGCGAGAAGACCGGAAAGCATGCGCGGTTGAAGCAGGAATTCCAGGAAGAGGCTCCGGACGCGGGGGCCGTGGAATCACCTAAGGCGCCCGCTGCAACGGAGGAAAAAGCCGCGGAGGCGGCTCCGGCTCCGGAGAAAACCGAAAAGGCCGCGAAGGCACCGAAAGCCGAAAAGGAAGAAAAGAAAAAAGGGAAAAAAGAAAAGAAATAGGCGGAGCAAAAGGGAATACCAGCCACGTTAAATTCATTGAAAAATTGGAGTTTTAATGAAAAACGGCACATAAGTCACGTATATTCAGGGCATAAATTATCATCGCCTCCCCCTGTTCGGGCCAATTAAAAAGCCTATTATGGTTTAGGAGTCATGAAGAAAATTAATCTTCTCTGCGGGATTGCCCTCGTCGCCGTGGTTCCACTGGTTCTTTCATCGCATGTCGAGGACGTCTTTTTCTTTCCGTGGCGTGCGGCCCAGCAAGTTTTTCTCGGGGCTCTCGCGGTCTGGGTTGGTGCGCGCTGGATGCGCGGAGCGGCTGCGCCGTCGCTTACGCTTGCGGAAATTCCGTGGGCGCTTCTCGCGGTCTGGGCGCTGGTCTCCCCCGCCTGGTCGGTCAATCCTCCTGACAGCATGCGGCGTGCAATTGAGCTGGCCACTTCGATCGCCGCCGTGTGGGTGGGAATTGCGCTGGCGCGAGGCGAGAGAAAATTATGGACGGCGGCAATCGCGGCGATTGCGGCAACCTCCGCATACGGCATGATGCAGGTGGTGGGAATTGACTGGATGCCGTGGTCGGTCGGTTTCGGCGGGCGCGCGTTCGGGACTCTCGGAAATCCCGACTACTATGCCGGCCATCTCCTGCTCGTACTACCGCTTGCCGCCGCATGGCTGGTGTCCCGGCCGCGTCTCTCCCCCGGTCTGCTGGCGGTCGGGGCGCTGTTCCTCCTTGGGTTCATGTTCAGCCAGGTTCGTGGTGCCTGGCTGGCCGCGCTGGTGGTGGTGGGGCCGGCCGTTTGGTATGCATGGAAGATCCGTCCATCCGAAACCGAGCTCCGGCGGATAAAGCTGGCGGCGGCGGCTTTGGCGGGAATTGCGGCGTTAACGCTGGTGGTCTCGCCGGAAATGCGGGGACGGGCGGCCAGCATCCTGCAGATGGGTGGTTATGACGGGGCGGGCCGCCGGTACCTCTGGAGGGTCGCCGCGTCGATATGGAAGGACGGACCAATAAAGGGCTTCGGCGCCGGCGGGTACCGGTACCAATTCCCCCGTTACCAGCACCTGGGGGAAACGATGAGGTCGTCCGAATTCCGCAGTTATTCCTACAGCGAGCATGCCCATAACGAGTTGCTGCAGTTGGGGGCGGAATTGGGCGCGGTGGGAGTGGCGCTTTTCATCTGGGGGCTGGCCGCCTGGGGGCTCCGCTGGTCGCGCGGATTTTGGGATGCGCTGGCTTCAGGGGCGCGGGAAGAGGCCTGGAGCAGGCTGGGAATCGGGCTGGGAATACTGGGCTCATTCGCCTATTCCTGGGTGAACTTCCCCCTGCAAATCGTCCCGACTTCCCTTCTCTGGTGGATGATGATTGGCGTGGGGCTGGAGAACGGCCGCCGTGTCGAGCGTTGGCGTTTTGACAGGTTCACCGGCGCGGGGGCAGGCGTGGTCATCGCCCTGCTGGGCGCGGCCGGCGCGGTAATCACGGGGGCTGACCTGGTTGGGGATGGATACCTCAAGGAACTGCATGGACGCATATCCATCCAGGATTACCGGACGGCGGTGCTGGTTGGGCCGCGGGCCGAAAAGATGCTGGGCTTCGATTACCGCGTGTTCCGCTGGATGACGCGGCTGGCGATAGTGATGGAGAATCCCCAGCTGGCTGAACAGGGCGTGCAGGCCCGGCTCCGCATGCATCCCTACATGGCGGAACCCCTTTCGGACCGGATGGAGCTGGAGCGGAAGATGGGCCGGACCAAGGAGGCGGAGAAGCGCGGGCTGGAGCTGGTGCAGGCCGCCCCGAACTTCGCCAACGGATGGGGGATACTGGGGGAGATCTATTTTGAAAAGGGCGAATACACCAAGTCAGCGGAGGCGTTTGCGAAGGCGGCCTACTACCAGGAAAACAACCCTTCCTGGCACCACAACCTGGCCGCGGCGCTGGGAAACCTCAAGAGATACCGGGAGGCGGTGGCGGAGGACGAAAAGGCCATCGCGCTCGACCCCCGTTTTGTGGACGCCTACCTTACGATGGCCCTTTCGACCAAGGCGCTGGGGGAGACCGTCAAGGCAAGGGAAATCGCCGAAAAGGCTTACCAAATCAGCCCCGGAGACGGGCGCATCCATACCCTGATTAGACAGCTCCAGAAATAGGAATCCCGGTTTGGCGGGCTGTGGTTGCCCCCAAGGTGGGAGTGGTGGAGAGGGGACATACATAGTAAGGAAGGCGGGAGTCGGATTCGAACCGACGCATAGCGGTTTTGCAGACCGCCGCCTTAACCACTTGGCTATCCCGCCGATAGGATGAATTCTATCCTCTTTCGCTTATCCCGGGGGGAGGCAGACCCCGCAGCATTCGCGTGTGCGAATCTGGGCATACGCGGAGCCCGAGTCCCCGAGGGCGAAAAACCGCGAATTTAGTTCGCGGTTTTTCGGGGTCGTCGGAAGGGGGGCAGCGCCCCCCTCCGAGCAACCCAACGCCTTAACCACTTGGCTATCCCGCCGTTAGGTTGGTATAAAACTGGGCGGTACAGGACTCGAACCTGCGACCTCTTCCATGTCAAGGAAGCACTCTAGCCAACTGAGCTAACCGCCCCTTTTCCCGATAGAAGATATTTAACCGCGAATGGCCAACGGCCTGCAATCCTTCTAATAACCATTGAATTGTTCCACGTGAAACATGGGGTAGGGGAAATAGGCCTTGTCGGGGGGTTAGAATGTTTCACGTGAAACACTCCGGGAAGGACCTTTTGGTGGGAGTGGATGTGGGAACCTCCGGGCTCAAGGCGCTCCTTCTGGATGCGGGGGGCCGCCTGCGGGGGAGCGCCACTGAAACCTACCCCCTGCGGGTGCCCCGGCCGGGGTGGGCGGAACAGGACCCGGAGGCGTGGTGGGGGGCCGGCGTGCGGGCCATCAGGAAACTGCTGAAAGGGGCCGATTTACCCGCTTCCCGGGTAGCTGGGGTGGGGTTAACCGGCCAAATGCACGGTTCGGTGCTTCTGGATGGGGGGGGGAAGGTGCTTATGCCGGCCATCCTGTGGTGCGACCAGCGCACCAGCGGGGAGTGCGATGAAATAACCCGGCGAGTGGGGGGGCGCAACGAACTGTTACGGTTAACCTGCAATCCGGCCCTTACGGGCTTCACCGCGCCGAAACTGTTATGGATTAGGCGCCATCTTCCCCAGGTGTTCAAAAAGACAACGACCGTGCTTTTACCGAAGGATTATGTGCGTTTTAGGCTTACCGGAAATCCCGCCGCCGATGTTTCGGATGCTTCGGGAACCCTTCTTTTTGACGTCAGGAAGCGGCGCTGGAGCGGCACTGTCCTCAAGGCGCTGGGTATTCCCCGGGAATGGATGCCCGAGGCGGCGGAATCAAGCGAAGTGGTGGGCAAAGTATCCCGGGCGGGCGCCGCGGCGACCGGCCTGCTGCAGGGAACTCCCGTGGTGGCCGGGGCGGGGGACCAGGCCGCCGGGGCGGTGGGATGCGGGGTGGTGGAACCCGGAATTGTGACGGCCGCCCTGGGCACATCCGGGGTGGTTTTTGCCGCCTGCCGCCTGCCCAGCCGTGTTCCCGATGGCAGCCTGCACCTGTTTTGTTCAGCCGTCCGGGGGGGGTGGCACATGATGGGGGTTATGCTGGCGGCGGGGGGGTCCTTCCGCTGGTTGCGCGATGAAATGCGCGGATTGGGGATTTCCAGAGGGGAGGGAGACCCTTATGACGCAATGACTTTCGCGGCTAACCGGGTGCCGGCGGGGGCGGAGGGGCTATTCTTCCTGCCTTACCTGACGGGGGAGCGGACCCCCCATGCCGACCCCTGGGCGCGGGGAGTCTTCTTTGGGCTCTCGTTGCGGCATGGGCCGGCGCACCTCGTTAGGGCCGTTCTCGAGGGGGTCACCTACGGCATGCGGGATTCGCTGGAACTGATGCGGGGACTGGGCCTGCGCATCGCCCGGCTCAGGCTTTCTGGCGGGGGGGCGAAGAGCCCGTTGTGGTGCCGTATTCAGGCGTCGATATACGGCACCGCCGGATATACGCTCACGCGCGAAGAGGGCCCCGCACTTGGCGCGGCCATGCTGGCGGGCCTGGGCTCCGGGGTCTTCAGTGATTGCCGTCAGGCCGCGCGGGTCTGCGTGGAGGAGCGGAAGCGCTATGCGCCCGAGGCCGGTTGGCGGCGCACCTATGAAAAGGGGTATGAAGTTTACAGGCAACTCTATCCCGCCCTGCGCGGGCTTTACCGCCAGGCGGCGGCCTGACGGGGCGGATTGGGACGGAGGTCAACGGAAATGGCTGAACAGGAGATCGGGAAGATAACACATTACTTCGGAAAAATTTCAGTGGCCGCGATGAAGCTTACCGGAGCCTTGTCCATGGGCGACACCATCAAGATTGTCACGCATACGGGGGAGTTCACCCAAAAGGTGGATTCCATGCAGATCGAAAAAAATTCGGTAAGCGCAGCGAAGCCCGGCGACGAAATCGGATTCAAGGTTGCCCAGCCGGTCAAGGAAGGCAACGCGGTCTTGAAGGTCTCCTGACCTTTAGCCCTGAGCGAGCCCGGTTCCTCTAAGCGAGCCGAAGGGTTCAAGGTAAGCTGGCCAACCGTCTTTACCTTCGGAAGGGCCGGTCCGGCCCGGGATAATTTCGGGCGCTCCGGGGCGGGGGATTCCCGACCCAGCAAGCGACCTTTTTGGATAGGGGGCGAATAGATAATCGTTTGTGGATACGCTCTGTTCTGGTACGTAGGTTGATGCAAACCGCGTCTATTTAACAGTTTGTTATTTTCTTGGGGCTTCTTTTTCCCTTTATTTTCAATATGGCATGGCCCCTGCATATATTTTCCCGCCACCGGTGTGCCCCTGCGGCCCCGGACGTCTTTGTGGCAGGAAAACTTTGGCCGGCCGGATTATGGCCGGCGATAAGACATAAAGGAGGAGAAGTGCCCATGAATCTGAAGCCCTTGGCAGACCGCCTGGTGGTCAAGCTGATTGAACAGGAAGAGGAGAAGCGGGGAGGCATCATCATCCCCGACACCGCGAAGGAGAAACCCGAGAAGGGCGAAGTCGTCGCGGTGGGACTCGGCAAGCTGATGGAGAACGGCAGCCGCGCCGCCATGGAAGTGAAGAAGGGCGACAAGGTGCTTTTCCAGAAGTATGGCGGTCACGAGGTCAAGGTGGACGGCAAGGAACACATGATCCTCCGGGAAGAGGACGTGATGGCCGTCATCGAATAATTCTTGGAACAACAAAAAGAACAAAACAGGAGGAATTAAAATGGCTAAGCAGTTGCTGTTCAGCGAGGACGCGCGGCGGGCCGTCCAGCGCGGCGTGGATGCCGTCGCCAACGCGGTGAAGGTGACGTTGGGCCCCCGCGGGCGCAATGTCGTCATCGAGAAGAAATACGGGTCGCCGACCATCACCAACGACGGTGTCACGGTGGCCAAGGAAATCGACCTCCAGGACCCCTACGAGAACCTGGGAGCCCAGCTGGTCCGTGAGGTGGCCAGCAAGACATCGGACGTGGCTGGAGACGGAACGACGACGGCAACGGTCCTGGCCCAGGCCATATACCGGGAGGGGCTGAAAAACGTTACGGCAGGCGCCAACCCCATTGCCATCAAGCGGGGCATCGACAAGGCGGTCGAGAAGATCATCGAGGAACTGAAGAAGATAAGCAAGAAGGTTTCCGAAAAGAAGGAAATATCCGATGTCGGCACCATCTCAGCGCACATGGACCGCACCATCGGTGACCTCATCGCCGACGCCATGGACAAGGTTGGCAAGGACGGGGTCATCACGGTCGAGGAAGCCAAGTCCATCGAGACCACCCTTGAAGTCGTGGAGGGGATGCAGTTCGACCAGGGATACATTTCTCCCTACTTCGTCACCAACGCGGATACGATGGAAGGCGTTCTTGACGAGCCGTATATCCTCATCCACGAGAAGAAGCTCTCGTCGATGAAGGACCTTCTGCCACTTCTGGAGAAGGTTGTCCAGAAGGGTAAGCCCCTGCTCATCGTGGCGGAGGACGTAGAGGGCGAGGCCTTGGCGACGCTCGTGGTCAACAAGATACGCGGAACGTTCTCGTGCATCTCGGTCAAAGCTCCGGGGTTCGGCGACCGGCGCAAGGCCATGCTTGAGGACATGGCGGTTCTTACGGGCGGAAAGGTGATTGCGGAGGAACTCGGCGTCAAGCTCGAGAACGTCCGCATCGAGGACTTGGGTCGTGCCAAGCGCATAACGGTGGACAAGGAGAATACAACGATCGTGGAAGGCGCGGGCTCCAAGGACCAAATCAAGGCCCGCATCACCCAGCTCAAGAACCAGATCGAGGAAACGAAGTCCGACTATGACCGGGAGAAACTGCAGGAACGGCTGGCGAAACTGGCCGGCGGCGTGGCGGTTTTGAACGTGGGCGCTTCGACCGAGACCGAAATGAAGGAAAGGAAGGCTCGCGTGGAAGACGCCCTGCATGCGACCCGGGCGGCCGTGGAGGAAGGCATGGGCATAGTGCCCGGCGGCGGAGTCGCCCTCATCCGCGTCACGAAGTCGCTCGACGGGGTCAAGACGGAGGGCGAAGAGAAGATTGGCGTGGACATCGTGCGTCGCGCGCTTGAGGAGCCGCTTCGGCAGATCGCACTCAACGCGGGGGCCGAGCCGTCGGTGATCGTTGACGCGGTCCGCAAGGAGTCGGGGAACAACGGCTTCGACGCGGCCGAGGGGAAGCTTCCGGTCGACATGATCAAGGCCGGGATAATCGACCCCACGAAGGTCACGATTACGGCGCTCCAAAACGCGGCGTCCATCGCGTCGCTCCTGCTGACGACCGAAACGCTGATAACGGAGATTCCGGAGAGGGAAAAACCGGCTCCGATGCCCCACCCGGAGTATTGAAACAAGCCGGGGAAATCCCCCCGTATCGGGCATTGCGCTCCGATACGGGGGGACCCCTGGGGCGTCATGAAAACTGGTGACGGGAAACCGGGCCTCCCGGAAGGGGAGGAGACGGGGAACGGCGAGGTTCTCGAGGCCCTGCCGGCGGGGGCGGAGGCGCCTTCGGCAACGTCTGCGGACGAGGCCGAGAAGGAAGTCGGCTCCGATTTCGAGAAGCTGAAAAAGGAACTCGGGGTCGTCAACGGCCGCTACCTGCGGCTGGCGGCGGACTTCGACAACTACCGGAAGAGGCAGGCGCGGGAACGCCTGGAGATGGCCCAATTCGCCAACGAGTCCCTCGTCATCGACATCCTGCCTATCCTGGACAACCTGGAGCGGGCGCTGTCCGCGGCGGACGGCTCGAAGGGTCTGGAAAGCGTGGTCAAGGGCGTCGAACTGACCTTCCGCATGTTTCAGGGCGTCTTGGGAAAGACCGGAGTGGAGAGGATGAAGGTTCTGGGCGAGAAGTTCGATCCCCATTTTCACGAGGCGGTTGCGCAGAAGGTGACGGACGAGGTGGAAACGGAAACGATTACGGACGAACTGGAAGCCGGCTACACGTTGAACGGCCGGGTGGTCCGGCCAGCCAAGGTGCGGGTGGCCCGGCCTTCACCCAGTGAAAATGGCGCGAAGGAAGAAACGAAGGAGAAGGAGGAAACAGATGCCTAAGGTCGTTGGAATAGACCTGGGAACGACAAACTCGGTGGTGGCCTGCGTCGAGCGCGGCGAACCGGTGGTCATCCCCAACGCGGAGGGAAGCCGGCTCACGCCCTCGGTGGTCGCCTTTACAAAGACCAACGAGCGCTTGACCGGGATGGTGGCCAAACGGCAGGCGGTCACCAACCCCGACCACACCATCTTTTCGATCAAGCGGTTCATGGGCCGCAAACTGGAAGACCCGGAGGTACAGCACGACCGCAAGCTCATGCCGTACCCGCTGGCCGCCGCGGGGAACGGCGACGTGCGCGTCTCCATTGAGGGGCGCGAATATTCGCCTCCGGAGATTTCCGCGATGATTCTCCAGAAAATGAGGACGGACGCCGAGGCGTTCCTGTCCGACAAGGTCACCGAGGCCGTCATCACGGTTCCGGCCTATTTCAACGACGCCCAGCGGCAGGCCACCAAGGATGCGGGCGAGATTGCGGGGCTCAAGGTGTTGCGCATCATCAACGAGCCCACCGCTTCGGCGCTCGCCTACGGGCTGGACAGGAAGAAGAACGAGAAGATAGCGGTCTACGACCTCGGCGGCGGCACCTACGACATCTCGGTCATGGAGATAGGTGACGGCGTTTTCGAGGTTAAGGCGACCAATGGGGACACGCACCTGGGGGGGGATGATTTCGACCTCCGCATAATCGACTGGCTGGCTGACGAATTCCGCAAGGAACACGGTATAGACCTCAGGCAGGACCGCATGGCGTTGCAGCGGCTCAAGGAGGCCGGCGAAAAGGCCAAATGCGAGCTGTCGAGCGTCCTGGAGACGGAAATAAACCTGCCGTTCATAACGGCGGACGCCTCGGGGCCCAAGCACCTGGTGACCAGGCTGACGAGGGCCAAGCTGGAATCGCTGACGAGGGAAATGGTCGAGAAGACGCTCGGTCCCATGGAGCGCGCGCTCGCCGACGCGGGAATCAAGCCCTCCGAAATCAACGAGGTTGTGCTGGTCGGCGGCATGACCCGCATGCCGCTGGTCCAGGAGACGGTCAAGAAGTATTTTGGAAAGGAACCCCACAAGGGCGTCAATCCCGACGAAGTCGTGGCGGTCGGCGCGGCCATCCAGGCCGCGGCGCTCAAGGGTGACGTGAAGGACGTCCTCCTGCTCGATGTCACGCCGCTCTCGCTGGGCATCGAGACGCTGGGAGGAGTTTTCACGCGCATCATCGACCGGAACACCACCATTCCGACCAAGAAGGCCCAGGTGTTCTCCACCGCGTCGGACAACCAACCCGCGGTTACCGTGCACGTCATCCAGGGCGAGCGCGAGATGGCGGCGGACAACCTTTCGCTGGGGAAGTTCGACCTGGAAGGCATACCGCCGGCGCCGCGGGGCATGCCGCAAATCGATGTCACATTCGACATCGACGCAAACGGCATCGTGCATGTCTCCGCCAAGGACAAGGCGACCGGAAAGGAGCAGGCGATGACCGTCCATCCCTCCACGGGCCTCTCCCGCGAGGAGATAGAAAAGAAGGTGAAGGACGCGACCGCCCACTCGGACGAGGACCGCAAGAGGCGGGAGGCGGTGGAGATACGCAACCAGGCTGACACGCTGGTCTATACGACCGAGCGCGCGGTGGCGGAACACGGGGACAAGGTTGATGCGGCGACACGCAAGGCCATCGAGGACGCCGCGAACGACCTGAAGGAGGCCCTGAAAGGGACCGACACGGAGCGCATAAAGAAGAACACTGAGGCGCTTGCCAAGGCCAGCATGAAACTGGGCGAGGCCATTTATGCCAAGACCGGCAAGGCGCCGGGCGCCGAGGAGGGCGGGGAGAAGAAGGGGCCGGGCGGCCCCGGGCCGGGAGGCGACAATGTCGTTGACGGGGAATTCAAGCCCGACAATGACAAGAAGTAACTCGGAGGGGGTCTGCCTCCCCCCAAGAATGAAGAGGGATTAATAGTGGCGAAGCGTGATTACTACGACGTCCTCGGCGTTCCCCGGAATGCGGGCGAGGACGATATCAAGAAGGCCTACCGGAACCTCGCCAAGAAGCTTCATCCTGACGCGAACCCGGGGAACAAGGACGCCGAGGGGCAGTTCAAGGAGCTGAACGAGGCGTACCAGGTTCTGGGTGACCCGCGGAAGCGAAAGGCCTATGACACCTTCGGCCACGAAGGGCCCGCGGCGGGCGGGGGTTTCGGGGGATTCGGCGGGGCGGAAGGAGTTCCGGGCGGGATGGGCGGAATGTTCGACGACCTTTTCGAGACTTTCTTCGAGGGGGGCCGGGGGGGTCGGGGCGGCCATGCGCCGGGACAGGACCTTTCCTACGAGATGGAACTTACCCTGGAGGAGGCTGCGGAGGGGGGCGAACGCAAGCTTTCGTTTGAGCGCATGGAATCGTGCGGTACCTGCGGCGGGACCGGCGCGAAGCCGGGAACCTCGCCCACGCCGTGCCGCACCTGCGGCGGGCGGGGCCAGGTCCATGTGTCACAGGGCTTCTTTGCCATAAGCCGGACCTGCCCCAAGTGCCGCGGCCGGGGAACCATCATCGAGAATCCTTGTTCGTCCTGCCGGGGGTCGGGCCGGGTGCGGGCCACGCGCAACCTCACCGTCCGCATTCCCGCCGGGGTGGACAACGGGACCCGCATCCGGCTGGAAGGCGAGGGCGAGCCGGGGGAGAACGGCGGACCGCGCGGCGACCTCTACCTGCTGGTGAGCGTGCGCCCGCATGAGCTCTTCGAGCGGGAAGGTTCGGACCTTATGCTCGTCCTGCCGGTTCCGTTCACGCTGGCGGCGGCCGGCGGGGAGGTGGACGTTCCCAGCCTTGACGGGCCGGGGAAACTCAAGGTTCCGGCCGGGACCCAGTCGGGGCAGGTGTTCCGCCTGAAAGGCCGCGGCATGCCCGGGATGCGTTCGCGCGGCCGCGGCGACCTTATGGTCCGGGTGTTCGTGGAGATGCCGAACCGGCTGTCGGGGCGGCAAAAGGAACTGCTCAAGGAGTTCGAGCGCGAGGCTGCGCCTGTCGACTACGACGAGATGCGCAAGTTCGCCGACAAGGTGAGGAGGCTTCAGAAGAAATGAATCCAAACGCTCCGACTGGCCGGCCGCGTCGCAGGCCGGGGAAATCCCCGGAGCGGGGCCGGAACCGGCGGGAACAGCTTCCCACGCGGCAGAGGGAGTTTCCCGTGCCGGCGCTGGAGTTTGAGAAGAAGGGCCCGGGCAGGCGTCCGAGCGTGGAGGCTCTCGTGGAGCGCGCAATCAGGGAGAGGAAAATCGCGGCGTTCCAATACGAGGGAAAATTTCGCGTGGTGGAAATCCACGCCTTCGGTGCCGCGGCTGGCCAGGGTGACGACATCATCCTGGGCTGGCAGACTGGCGGGTTCAGCCGGAGCGGCCGGTTGCCGGGCTGGCGTCTTTTCAATGTGGACCGGATATCCGAATTCGAGCTGGCCGTCCAGGGCTTCACGCCGAGTCCCGGGCAGGCCGACAATGACCCGCGTTTCCGCAAAGTTACGTTGAAAGTCTGACCGTATAATCTTATCCCTCTCCTCCCTTTAGGGAGGAGAGGGTGGGGTGAGGAGGGGGATTGGGCAGGCAAGAGAGAGTCTCGAACATGGGCGAGCGCCATCTCATCACGCTGATAACCCGCTGGCTTTCCCGCCAGCCCCGTTTTTCCACGCTGGTTCGCGGCATCGGCGACGACTGCGCCACCGTCCGTTGCGCGGGGAAAAGGGAACTCCTTACGGCGGACGCCTTCGTGGAAGGCGTGCATTTCGACCGCCGGAGGGTTTCTGCGCATGACGCGGGGTGGAAGTCACTGGCCGCAAATATCTCCGACATAGCCGCCGCTGGGGGCATTCCCGCCTGTGCGCTGGTCTCGCTGGAACTTCCACCATCCCTTGGGGTTTCCTGGTTGAAAGGCTTCTATTCGGGGCTTCTGTCCTGCGCCCGCCGTTTCGGCGTCGCGGTGGCAGGAGGCAATCTCTCGCGTTCCACGCATTTTGCCGCGCACATAGCGCTTACCGGGAAGGCTCCCGCGAGACTGGTGGGCCGTTCCGGCGCCCGGCCGGGCGACATCGTGGCGGTCACCGGACGCATGGGCGGTTCGCTCGCGGGGCTCTTGTGTTTGAAGCGCGGAATCCGGGGGACCGCGGCCCGGACCGCCATCCGCCGCCACCTGCATCCGGAACCGCGGGTAGCGGAGGGCCGGGAGCTGGCGAAGGTGGCGCATGCGCTCATTGATATAAGCGACGGGCTGGTTCACGAGGCAAGTCTCCTCGCAGAAGCCTCGAAGGTGCGCATCGTCCTTGATGCGTCAGCCATCCCGGTCCATCCCGCGGCCCGGTCGCTGGCGCGCCGTTTGGGGAAATCCCCGATAAGCCTGGCCGCCGGGAGCGGCGAGGAATACGAACTCCTGGCAATACTGCCGCGGCGCCTGGCTGGTCGGGCGCAGCTAAAGGGAATGGGGGTGATTGGCTTTGTGGCGCGGGGCCGGGGAGTCATCGGCTTGAAATCAGCCGGATTCGACCATTTCCGTAATGGCTAGAACCGCTGTAATCACAGGGGCGTCCAGCGGGATAGGGTTCGAGCTGGCAAGGCTGTTCGCGCGTGATGGCTGGAGCCTCATCCTGGTAGCGCGCGACCCGGGACGGCTCAAGGACGCCGGGGAAAGAATTAGCGCCGAGTTCGGCAGGCCGGTGGAAATTCGCGCCTGCGACCTTTCGGATACCGGCGCGGCGGAGGTATTTGGGAGGGAGCTGGCGGGACGGCCCGGAGGCGTGGACGCGCTGGTGAACAACGCTGGATTCGGCGCCCATGGCCCCTTCGCGGAGACGGACGCTTCCCTGGTCAGGGACATGATGAACGCCAACATGAATTCGCTGGCCATCCTCACCCGCCATGTCCTTCCCGGCATGCTTGGGAGGAAGCAGGGAAAGATATTGAACACGGCCTCGGTGGCGGGATTCGCGCCGGGGCCGTTGATGGCGGTTTACCACGCCACCAAGGCGTTCGTCCTTTCGTTAAGCGAGGCCCTTTTCGAGGAAACCCGCGGGACCGGGGTCACCGTAACGGCGTTGTGCCCGGGGCCCGTGCGCACTAATTTCCAGAAAAGGGCCGGCCTGGCGGACGCCGACTCGTTTTTCCTGGGGCCGCTGGGAATGGACGCAGAGCCCTGCGCGCGCGCCGGCTATCGGGGCTTGATGAAAGGGAAGGCGGTCGTAATGCCGGGGATATTCAACAAGCTGGCAGTTGGGCTGTTCCGGTTTTTGCCCCGGGCGCTGGTGCGGAGGCTGGTCATGATAAGGCAGGAAGGAAGAAAAAAGGGATAGAGGTCTTATTAAAAACATATTTTTGAGGGCGTCCGGGTCTTCCGCGGATCGCTCGGTGCCTTGTTCCCTGATGCACCTCGCTGCGAGCCTGACTTGCCATCACTAGGCATCCTCCGCAGCCGACAGGAGTCGGCGCGAGGAACGAACGCACGCGGGGCCCGAGGAAGGCCGCTTCCGGCGCTGTCGGCGCAAGGCGCCTGCGCGCCTCCAGCGGCCAGGCCCCGCGGCGACTACGGACCGTCAGGCTCAGCTCCGCTCCAGACCCGGGCCGCCCTCCTGATAGAGGTTTTGAAATGACTTCCTGTGAATTATTTTTTGGCCAGTTTCCTTTTTATGGTTCCCAGGACTGTGTCGAGCATGCGCGCGGTCAGCCGGCCGGTCTGGGTGTTTTGCCGGGAGGGATGGTAGGAGCAGAAGAGCCGTTTGAAGCGGCAGGGCAGGGCATAGGACGCCCCGTGCCCGAATTTCATCGAGGGGTAGTCATGGCCGGCGGCCCGCATTGCGGCCGTGAATCCGTCCAACGCGATTTTCCCCAGGACCAGCACTGCGGATATCCGGGGCAGGAGCCGGCATTCCGCGATAAGCCACCGGCGGCAGTTTTCGAGTTCGCGGAAAGAGGGCTTGTTGCCGGGCGGTGCGCAGCGGGCCACCGCGGTCATGTAGCAATCGCGCAGGCGCAATCCATCCCCACGCCGCAGGCTCCGGGCTTGGCTGGCGAATCCCGCCCGCCAGAGCGCGGGAATCAGGAAATCCGCGGAGCCGTCCCCGGTGAACATGCGGCCGGTCCGGTTGCCGCCATGGGCGGCCGGCGCCAATCCCACGATAAGCAGTCGTGCCCGCCGGTCGCCGAATCCGGGGAGGGCTTGCCCCAGTAGTCCCAGTCGCGAAACGAAGCGCGCTTTTCCCGGGCGACCCTTTCACGGTAGCGGACGAGGCGGGGGCAGAGGTGGCAGGATGTGATGCAGCGGGAAAGGGAGGCAAGGCTGCAAGTTTTCATTTTCTTCCATGCGTTGTGGGCCCCTCACCCTCCCCTCTCCCCGCCTGACGGCGGGGCGAGGGTGGGGATATTGGGGACATGGCGATTGTTGACTTCAGCCGGGAGCAGCGGGGCCGCGGAGGAGGGAGAGGGCGTGCTCGTCGAGGAAGCGGTTGGCCTCGGCCAGGTTGGCCTTCAGCTGGTCCCACTGCCCGGCGGGAAGCGGGACGAGGAACGTCGCCGCGTTCTCCACGAATATCTTCCGCGGGTCCTGCATGAACGACTCCACCTTGAGGTCGTGGTTGGAAAGCTCGTTCATCTGCTGGGGCGCGAATACGAACCGCACGCCGACAGCCGCGACGGGCCGCGACCAGCCGGCCAGCCGCCCCGGGGGCACGCACAGGACCTGCTCGGTCAGGAAGGTGCGGGCGTCGTCGTTCCCGGCCAACGGGAGGGTCTTGCGCAGGACGTGGGTCTGGTGGATGAAGACCGGGATGGGCAGGACCGCCGCCGTTTCCTTAAGGATGGCGGTCAGTTGCTCGGCGGCGTAGTCGGCCGAGCGGCTGGTGGGGTCGAAGCTCACCGTGACGAAGTCCCGTCCGAGCGCAATCTTCATCGTTTCGCCCGATTCGCCGGGCGGAGTGACCAGCTCGACACTCTCGCCAATCATCGTGAAATTGAAGGTTTCCATTGCTGAGAGCCGGTTGAAAACCGCGCGATAATGCCCGGCGTTCAATGGTGCGGGAGGGAAGCGCAGGGTGGAAACCTGCGCCAAGAGGGAAAGCGGGCCCAAAGCGTGCTCCATGACGGCACCATTATAATATCAGCGTATGACCGAGTCCGGTTCGAGCCCGGAAGAACCCCGCGAGGGGACGTCCTCAATAGCTCCGCGTTGCCGCCATTTCGGCGTGTGCGGAGGGTGCGCTGCGCAGGATGTCCCCTACCCGGAGCAGTTGGCCCGCAAGGAGAAGGCTCTCCGGGAACTGCTGGGCGCCGCCTGCGGGGACGCACTGCGTCCCTTCGTTCCCGCCCCCTCCCCGTGGTTCTACCGCAACAAGATGGAGTTCGCGTTCGGCTTTGACCGCGGCGCGCTGGCGCTCGGCCTGCGCCAGCGGGGCCGCTTCTACGGGGTCGTCGACCTGACGGAATGCTTCATCATGTCCGAGGCGGTTGCGCCCGTCCTCGCCAGCGCGCGCGCATGGGGCGCCGCCCACGGCTTCCCGGCCTACCACCTGCGCCGCCACGAGGGATTCCTGCGCTACGTGGTCATGCGCGAGGGCAAGCGGACGGGTCACCGGCTCGTCACGCTGGTGACCGCCCCGCCGCCGGACGAGTCATCGTTTATCCCCGCACTGGAGGAGCTTGGCGCGAGCCTGCGGCCGCACGGCGTCACGTCCTTCCTGTGGAGCGTGACCGACCGGAAGGCCGACCTCGCCGTGGGCGAGATAAAGCGGGTGGTCTTCGGCGAACCGGGATTCGAGGAGGTGCTTGGCGGAATCCGCTTCAAATTGTCGCCTCACGCCTTCTTCCAGCCCAATGTGGAGGGGATGGATTTGTTGATCGTCCGCGCGGGGGAGTTCCTGGGGAAAGGCTGGGACATGCTGGTTGACCTGTATTGCGGCGTGGGGGGGCTGACGCTTCCTCTGGCCTCCCGCACCAAGCGGGCCATCGGGGTGGAGTCGGAGGAGGCCGCCACGGTGGATGCCCGCCGCAACGCGGAACTGAACGGGCTCTCGAAATGCCTCTTCGTGGCCGACGACGCCCTTTCGTTCCTGCGCCGGTTCTCGAACTACTCGTTCCTGGCCGACCGCTGGGCGGTGGTTCTCGACCCGCCCCGGGGGGGGATGCACCCCCGTATGCCCGGGCAGTTGCTGAGGGTGGCCCCGCCGGTGATCGTATATGTATCCTGCAACCCCAAAATGCTGGCTTCCGACCTGTCGGTCCTGACCGGGGCATACCGGGTGGAGGAGGCCGTCCCCTACGACTTCTTTCCCCATACCCCCCACGTCGAAGTGCTTACCAGGCTTGTGCGCAAATAGCCTTCCGCCGGCCCTGCCGCGGTCCCGGGGTGGTTTGACTGGCCATCCGATGCCGCACTAGAATACGCTCACGATACCAGGGAGGAACACACCAATGCATATCCGGGTCCTGTCAGTCCTGTTGCTGGTCGCCTCATTTGCCTCCGCCGCCACTCCGCCGCCGCGGTACATTCCCGCGCCGAAGGGCCGCGGTTACCTCATGGTGTTCGGGACGGTTCTTCCCGTGGGAGGACTAATCGCCTCGGAGCGGGACATCACGATTTCCGGGGGAGGGAGCAGGACTGATATTGAGTGGATTACCGAGCGGTACGAGTTCGGGGCCGTCGCCGGATACGGGCTCGGGCCGTGGTGGTTCATAAAAGGGACCGAGCTTTCCATCGGGATTCCGGCCAGCCTCCGTAGCTTCGAACTGAGGGAATACACCCTCGACAAGTTTCCCGACACGAAAGGGTCCGGTCGGCTGATGCAATCCCTGCATGAGAGCTTGCAGGTAAAAAAGCTGGGTGGCGGGCTTTCCGACATTCAGGCGTCGGTCCTTTCGCTCTTCGTGGCGGATCCCGGCGCCGGCCGGTTCATCAGCGGGGCGCTGAAGGCCGGCATTCCAACCGGAACCTCGACCGCGAAGCAATACGTCAGGATACTTCATGGCGAAAAGGATGCTTCCCCCGGTGACGGGGCGGGCGTTGTGCGGCTGATCCCCGCCATCAGCGGCGTGCAGTCCGTCGCGCGCCAGCGGGTCTACCTGAACATTGAATACGCGATACCGCTCGGAAAAGAGAAGTTCTCCATCGATACCCCGGACCAGAGTAAGGAAGGCGAACCTTTCGCCGATTCCAACACCAGATACGAGGAGGAATTCGCGGCGGGAGGGGTCCTGGCCGGCACGCTTGGCTTGGACACCACGCTGGACCTCTGGGGGGTCACTCCCGGGTTTGAGGTGACCTTCCGGCAATACGCCAAGACCAAGTGGACCGAGAACGGAAAGGACCCTTTCCTGCCCACGGGCGCACGGTTCCCGGTTTTCACGCCGGAGTTCCTCAACACCTATGGGTGGGCCTCGGGTTTGCCGCTCAAGGACATTACCGAAGTCGAGATATCGCTGACGGCTTCCATGAAGCCCAAGGCGGGCGACCTTGTGAAGATTTATGCAGTCTACCTTTGGAACACCTACGGGTATTGCGCCGGGGCCAAGATGACCTTCACGAACCTTTTCGAGGCCCTGAGCGAAGAGGACCTTCTGAGGATGTCCGGGCCGGGCGCCAAGGCGATGGAAGTCAACGTGGCGCCGGTGCTTGACGCTCCGCCGCCGCCCACGGGCCGGATAGCAACGGCCGTCACGACGCCCGTGGCGGGCAACGGTGTCACCTCTGACGACGTTGAGGGGCTGGCCAAGGAAATCCGCCGGCAGTTGGACCGCGTAGGCGGATACTCGGTCATGTCCGCAGGTGACATGGCCCAGCTGTCGACGGAGCAGTGCGGGGACGGCGATTGCGGCCTTCGCTTCGGGCGGGCCCTGCGCCAGCAGGCGATGGTGGTGGGCCGGCTTGACCGTACCGAGGCAGGCCTGACGCTGACGCTGCGTATGGTCGGCATCACCCAGAACACGGTTTCTTCCCCGCAGTCGGCCTCCGCGGCCGACCTCAGCGCGCTCAGGAAGGAGATTCCCTCCCTCATGCAGCGGTTGACCAGGCCGGAGGCTCCCGCAAAACCGGGCGGCACCCGATAGTCCCGGCCTTTCCGCGATGAGCGTGCAGGGAATATCCTTTGGCACGGACGGTTGGCGTGCCATCATCGCCGACACGTTCACGGTGGACCGCGTCCAGGTGGTTGCGCAGGCCGTCGCTGACTGGCTGGTTTCCATTGGCAAGGCCGAAGGGCGTGTGCTCATCGGCTATGACGGAAGGTTCGGGGGGGAGATGTTCTCGCTGGCGGCCGGCCGGGTCCTGGTCGGCAACGGGTTCCACGCGGATGTGACCAAGGGCCCGGTTCCGACCCCCGCGCTTTCGTGGGAGATACCCCGCAAGGGGTATGCGGCGGGCCTCATGATAACGGCGAGCCACAACCCGTCCTCCTACAGTGGCATCAAGGTTAAGCCCCACTTCGGGGGTTCCCCGGACGAGTCGGTCATAGGCCCCATCGTGGAGCGGCTGGGGAAGACCTCCCCGCCCCGGCTGGGCGAGGCGGGGGCCCTGGGCCGCGTCGATTTCTCCGGGGAATACATCGCTATGGTCAAGCGCCTAATTGACCTCCGCGCGTTGCGGAAGCTGAAGGGGAAGGCGGTTTTCGACCCCATGGGCGGGGTGCAGGCGGGGAACCTGGAAAGGGTGCTGAAGGGGCTCCCGCTCAAGGTGGCCGAGATTCACGGGAAACTCGACCCGCTTTTCTGCGGGCTCCACGCGCCCGAACCCATCGAGCAGAACCTGAGGGAGCTGGTGGCCGCCGTAAGGAAGGAGAAAGCCCTCCTGGGAATCGCCAACGACGGCGACGGTGACCGCGTGGGAATCGTGGCCGACGACGGGAAGATCCTGACGCCGCACCTGGTGTTCGCCCTCCTCCTCCTTTTCATGGTGCGGTACCGCCGGCAGACCGGCGGGGTCATCAAGACCGTGTCGGGAAGTTACCTCATCGAGCGGATTGCCCGGGCGCACAACCTTCCGCTCATAGAAACCCCCGTCGGCTTCAAATACCTCTGCAAGCTCATGCTCGAACAGGACATCCTGATAGGCGGGGAGGAGAGCGGTGGAATCGGCTTCAAGGGTTACATTCCGGAGCGCGACGGGCTGTTTTCCGGGCTCATGGTCCTCGAGCTCCTGGCAAAGTCGGGGAAGAGACTGTCGCAGCTCGCCCGGGAGCTTACGGACGAGTTCGGCGCTTCGCATTATTCCCGGATTGACGTGAAACACTACGGGGCGCAGGAAGTCCTGGAGCCGCTAAGGAAGGCGCCACCGGCCGACGTGGGCGGGGAGCGCGTGGTGAAGGCGGTCACGATGGACGGGCTGAAGCTCATCTTCGCCGACGGCTCCTGGCTCCTCTTCCGGGCGTCCGGGACCGAGCCGCTGTTGCGCATATATTCCGAGTCGCCGACCGCGGCCGGGGTAAAGCACCTGCTCGAATCCGGCGCCGCGCTGGCCGGTGCGAAGAAGTAACAGGGAGGGAATGCCAGGATGAAGCTGGCCTGCACCACTTTCCCCTTCCAAAGCCTTCCCCTGGGCGCGGCCCTGCGGCACATCCGGGAGCTTGGTTTCGAGTGGGTTGACCTGCCCATCTACTCGGCCCGGGAGTGGGGCTATCTCACTCCCGAGGAGGTGCGGAACGAGCCCGCGATGGCGCTGGGACTGATCGAGACCGCGACGCTGACGAGCGGGGTCGGAATCGCGGCCATAACGCTCTCCACCAACGCGGAGTCCAACCAGGAGCGCGGCGACTTTGAGGCGGTGTGCAACATGGCAGCCCGGCTTGGCGTGGGCATCATCAATGTGTTCGCGTACCTGAAGGATGAGTGGCTGGCGCGCAACAGGCTCAAGGATTTCCTTGCCATCGTGCGGGAAAGGAAGCTGACGCTCTGCGTGGAGAATTCGCCGACCACCATCGCCATTGACCCGGAAACTGCCTACCGGCTGGTTGCCGAGACGCCCGGCCTCATGATTTCCCTCAACCCCGCCAACCTGACCGCCTACGGTTACTCGGCGGTGACCTGGACCCAGCTTTTTCCCTACGTGCGCAACTGCTTCGTCCGGGACGGAGGGCACACCCCCGACATGAGGCAGATGCCGTGGGGAACGGGGGAGGTTGACTGGGCCTTCGTTCTGAACGGGCTGAGGAAATCCAATTATGACGGCCCGCTGACCATCGCTTACATCGGCACGCGTCCGGACGACTCCCTGCGGTTCGACCCGGAGCCGGAAATACTGAAGGCGCGGGTGGTCATGGAGAAATTCATCGCGGGCTGAAGCGGGGTTTTGCTGCAAACAGTCCGGTTTCCCGGTTTCGCTAGCAGGGTGCTGAAAAACTCCCGCCAAGGAGGCGCGTGTCGGAGAAGCCCGCCCCGAGCCCCGATATCGATTCAGGGTTTTTTCAGCATCCTGCTAGCTTGACCCGATTACCCCCTCAATGGGACTGCTGGCACTGGCGTAAAGCTTCCTTGGAATCCTTCCAGCGAGATACGCAAGCCGGCCCGCCGCGGTTGCGAGCTTCATGGCTTCGGCCATCTTCAGCGGCTCCTTGGCCAGCGCCACCGCGGTGTTCATGAGGAGGGCGGTGCATCCCAACTCCATGGCGACCGCGGCGTCGGAGGCGGTTCCCACCCCCGCGTCCACGATTACCGGGACCTTGGCCTGCTCAAGGATAATCCGGAGATTGTAGGGATTCCGCACCCCCAGCCCGGAGCCGATGGGCGCCGCCAGCGGCATCACCGCCGGACATCCCAGTTCTTCCATACGCTTGCACAGGATGGGGTCATCGGAGACGTAGGGAAGGACGACAAACCCCTGCTGTAGCAGCTCCTTTGCCGCCTCCAGGGTTCCCGCGGCGTCGGGGAAGAGGGTCTTCTCATCCCCGATAACCTCCAGTTTTATCAGTTCGGTGCCCAGCGCCTCGCGGGCCAATTGGGCGGTCAGGATTGCATCCTTGGCGTTGTAGCACCCCGCCGTGTTGGGCAGGATGGCCAGTTTCTTCCTGTCGATGAAGTCGAGGAGGGAAGGCTGGCTCTTGTCTTTCAGGTTGACCCGGCGGATGGCGACCGTGACCATTTCGGCCCCGGAAATCCCGTGGGCCTTCCTCATGGTCTCGAAATCGGGGTATTTCCCCGTCCCGAGGATGAGGCGGGACGAGAATTCCCGGCCGCCTATCCGCCAGGTGTCAGCCATTTCCGCTTATAGCTTGGTGGCGGTGAAATCCACCCGGCGGTTCTTCGCCTGGCCGTCCTTCGTCTTGTTGTCCGCGATGGGCTGGCTGTCGCCAAAGCCCTTGGAGGAGAGGCGCTTCGCGTCGATTCCCTTCTTCTTTACCAGGTAGGAAACCACGGCCGCAGCGCGGGCTTCCGAGAGCTTCTGGTTCTTGGCTTTCTTGCCCACACTGTCCGTGTGCCCGTCGACCTGCACGTGGAAGCCGGGATATTCCTTCAGGATGTCGGCTATCCTCTGCATGGTCTTGTCGCACTTCGGGTCCACGGTGGACCCACCTTTCTTGAAGAGGATGGGGCCATACTCGTTCTGGACGCTCTTCAGCTTCTTGGTGATGGCGTTAAGCGTCTCGTCGTTGGCCTTGTCCGAGACTGCCTGCTTGGCTTGCTGGCTCACGTCCTTTGTGGATGCGGGCAGTTTGAGCGCCATGGCCGCCTTAGAGGCGAACACAGCGGCGATAATCATCGATGTCATGGTTGTCCTCCTTTTCAGGTTTTGAAGGTGAAACCTATTTTACTCCCGCCAGCCTTTTCAAGGAGCGGCGGTAGGGGGGCCGGGCCACGCCCCGCTCCGTGATTATGGCCGTTATTAGCGTGCCGGGAGTGACATCAAAGGCGGGATGGGCGGCCTTTGTGCCCGGGGGCGCTATGCGGACCCCGCACATCTTCACGACCTCGTCCGTGGAGCGCTCCTCGATGGGGATGGAACTCCCGCGGAGCATCCCGAAATCGACGGTGGACAGCGGTGCAGCCACGTAAAAGGGGATGCCATGGGCCCTGGCCAGGACGGCCAGGGAATAGGTGCCTATCTTGTTGGCGGTGTCCCCGCGGGAAGTTATCCGGTCCGCCCCCACGATGACCGCCTCCACCCTGCCCCTCTGCATGAAATGCCCGGCCATGTTGTCGGTGATGAGCACGTGCGGGATGCGGTCGCGCCCGAGCTCCCACGCCGTCAGCCGGGCCCCCTGGAGGTAGGGGCGCGTCTCGTCAACAAATACCAGCTTGACCTTGCCCCGGGCGTACGCCGCGCGGATGACCCCGAGTGCAGTGCCATAACCTGACGTCGCGAGCGACCCCGTGTTGCAGTGGGTAAGTATGTTGAGGCGTTTCTTGAAGAGCCTTGCGCCAAGGAGCCCCATCCTGCGGTTGGCCGCCAGGTCCTCGGCCTCGATGTCGCGCGCTTCCGCGGCCGCGACCAGGCGCAGGCGGCCGGCCGGGACGCCCCGCGCCGCTTCCGCGCGCAGCCTGGCCAGTATGCGGTCCACCGCCCACTTGAGGTTTACCGCGGTGGGCCGGGAGGAGACCAGGGCCGTTCCCGCCCGCGCGAGGTCGCGCAGGAACCCTTGGGCCGTGCGGGCGCCGGATGAGCGGGCGGCGAGCGCCATGCCGTAAGCGGCGGCGACGCCGATGGCGGGGGCGCCGCGCACCCGCATCTCACTTATCGCGCGGCCCACCGACCGGGAATCGCGGCAGGATATCCAGCGTTCCCGCGCGGGCAGGGCGAGCTGGTCGAGGAGGCGAAGCGTGCGACCGGTGAACTTCAGCGGGGAAACTCCGCGTTTCATTGCGGGATGTTCACGTCAGCGGTTTCCGAGCGAGCCCGGAAATTCCTGGAGAAGAACTCGTCGTCGCCTTACTTTTTTGAGACGGGATGGCGGGGGTTTTGCTTGACCTTTCCGGCCGCCCCCTTGATTGAGCTGACCACCTTTACGACGAATTCGATGTTCTTCTGCTCCGTGTCCAGGAAAGCCGCTCCCCGCGCGGTTGTGGCATAGTGCGGCCTGAGCTGGTTAAGCGCCATCGCCGCCATGTCCGAAAAGCACTGCTCGCAGGTGCAAATCTCTTTCTCGTTCTTCAGGTATTCCGCCAGCGCCTTTTCGACCACCTGCTCCATGTAGTTTTTGTAATGCTTGGGCATCTTACCCGGTCCTCCTGTTCGCCCCCGGTTTCCCGCCAGCCGGGCCGGCGCCTTCCAACTGTTTTATCACAACGCCTCCCCCGGCTAAAGCCGCATTGCTGCAACGGCCTTTTTCATCAGGGAAGTGAGGCGCGGCTCCGCCTCTGTCGCCACCCTGATTATATCCGGAACGCTGGCCGGCCTGAGCGCGTCCGCCACGCACTTGTCGGTGATTACCGATATTCCCAGCACCCTGAAGCCGCAATGCACGGCGACGATGACCTCCGGGACCGTCGACATCCCGATGGCGTCGGCTCCGATTGTCGCGAGCATCCGGTACTCCGCCGCGGTCTCCAGCGAGGGCCCGGTCATCGCGGCGTAGACCCCTGAATGGGCGCGCAAGCCTTCCTTCCTGGCGATGGACAGCGCCAGCCTCAGCAGCTCCGGGTCGTAGCAGTCGCACAGGTCGGGGAAGCGGGGCCCGAGCCGATCGTCGTTCGGGCCGACGAGCGGGTTCTCGCCCATCAGGTTGATGTGGTCCTCGATTACCATCAGGTCGCCCGGCTCGAAGCGGCGGTTGATGCCGCCGGCGGCATTGGCCACGCAGAGCGCTTTCGCCCCCAGCGCCCGCATCACGCGGACGGGGAATGTTATCTCGGCCATGGACCAGCCTTCGTAGCGGTGGAACCGGCCCTGCATCGCCACGGCCGGCTTCCCCTCGAGCGTCCCGAGCAGGAGCCGGCCGGTGTGCGTTTCCACGGTGGAATGGACGAAGCCGGGTATATCCCGGTATTCGATGCCCGCCTCGACGGTCAGCTCACCTGCCAATCCGCCGAGCCCGGTGCCGAGGATGATGGCGACCTGCGGTTCTGTTTTGGACTTCCTTCGGATGGCGGCCACCGCCTCCTGCACCCGGTCAAAAAGGCTGTCGGTCATCCTGCCCTCCTTTCCAGCGTGTCGGTCGGAAGCAAAGATACCACAGCCTAGAAGAACCGGAACCGGATGATGTGGAAAAAGGCGGCAATGGCGTCGCGCCAGCCTATCTTCTTGCCCTCCGCATAGGTCCGGCCGTAGTAGGAGATGGGCACCTCGTAAATTCGGCACTTCATCCGCGAGAAGCGGGCGGTCAGTTCCGGCTCCACCCCGAACCGGTTCGACTTGATGACGAGGCGGTCGAGCAGTTCGCGCCGGAAGGCCTTGTAGCCGGTTTCCATGTCGGTGAGGTTCAGGTCCGTGAGCATGTTCGAGAGGATGGTCAGAAGGCGGTTGCCCAGGGAATGCCAGAAGAACAGGACGCGGTGCGCTCCGCCGCCGGCGAGCCGGGTGCCGTAGACGACGTCGGCCCGGCCGGAGGTCAGCGGCTCCAGCATATGGGTGTAGTCAGACGGGTCATACTCGAGGTCGGCGTCCTGGATGATGACGAACCTGCCCCGCGCAGCCGCGAACGCCGTCCGCAGGGCTCCCCCCTTTCCGCAGTTTTTGGCGTGGAAGGTAATAGCAAGCCGGTCCGGCGCCAGCCCGGCCACCTTCTCGCGGCCCTGCTGGAGCGCATCCAGGTAATCCCGGGTCCCGTCAGTCGAGCCGTCGTCCACGACAATTATTTCCTTGTCGAAGGGGGCGGCGGCCACGCGGGCCAGCGTGACCGGGAGGGCGTCGCGCTCGTTGAAGACCGGGATGACGACCGAAAGCAGGGGCCCGTCGCTCACTTGAGGCCTCCCGCGCCCGCGGGCAGCCGCTCACCGGCGTTCCATCCGGGATGGGAGGGGGAGGAAAGCGCTGAGCGGCCGCCGGCCCGGAGGCGGAACCAGCCGGCGCAGGCGACCATCGCGGCGTTGTCGGTACACAGGGACATTTTCGGCACGACCAGCCTGATTCTCTCATCCCGGGCGAGCCGCGTGAAGGCCTCCCGGAGGGCCGAGTTGGCCGCCACTCCGCCCGCCAGCACGAGCGTTTTGGCCCGGGTGGCGGCCAGGGCCTCCCGGGCGCGCGCGGAAAGCGCCTTCAAAACGGCCTGCTGGAATCCCGCCGCCAGCGCGGCGCGGTCGCTCGAATGGGGGAGGGCGTTGGCCACCGCGGTCTTGAGCCCGCTGAAGGAGAAGTCCAGGCTGCCGTCCTTCATGCGCGCGACCGGAAAGCGGACGGAGCCGCGCGCGCGCCGGGCAACCTTTTCTATGGCCGGGCCGCCGGGGTAACCGAGCCCCAGGAGCTTGGCCACCTTGTCATACGCTTCCCCCGCGGCGTCGTCCCGGGTGCGCCCAATCGTATGGAATTCACCCTGGCGGCGCATGACGATAAGCTCGGTATGCCCGCCGGAGGCCACCAGCGCGAGCAGCGGGGGCCTGAGTCCGGGGTCCTCCAGAAAGGCCGCCAATATGTGGGCTTCGGTATGGTTGACCGCGATGAACGGCTTGCGCAGGAGGTAGGCGAGCGCTTTGCCGGCGGTTAGCCCGACCAGCAGCGAGCCGGGCAGGCCGGGACCGGCCGTCGCGGCCACGGCGGACACCTGGGCGCTGGACAACTTGGCGTCCGCCAGGGCTTTTTCGATGACCCCGGTTATGAAGCGGATGTGGCTCCGCGAGGCGACCTCCGGGACCACCCCGCCGAAGGGGCGGTGCAGGGCTACCTGCGAGGAAACCACGGAGGAGAGGAGGCGCGGCGCGCGGGCCGCCCGGCCCCCGGAAACGGCGGCGGCGGCGGTCTCATCGCAGGAAGTCTCAATGCCCAGGACGTTCACTGTCCGGCGGCCTCCGGCCGGAGGATCCGGGCGCGGCGGAAAGGCCAGTAAATCTTGTAGGCGCGGCCCACGACGGCCTCCCGGGCAACGCAGCCGAAATACCGCGAATCCCAGCTCAGGTCCCGGTTGTCACCCATCATGAAATAACTGCCTGCGGGCACGGTCATGGGTCCGAAGTCGTCGCGGCCCGGAACGCGGTTCCGGGCGTCGCGGAAGTCCGTCCAGGGCTCCTGGAGCGGGCGGCCGTTAACGAAGACGCGCTTCCGGCGTATGGCCACCCGGTCACCGGGGAGGCCGACCACCCGCTTGATGAAGTCGACCTCGGAACCCTCACCGCCCGCGTTGCCAGCCGAGGGTGGGCGGCGAAAAACCGCGATATCCCCGCGTGAAAGGGCCGCCACCCGGCGCGCCCAAAGCCGGTCGCCAACCAGGAGGGTCGGCTCCATCGAGGAGGACGGTATGCGGAACGAACGCACCTCGCGCTTGAGCAGGGCTTCCCAGGGCGCCTGGGCGTTGCCCCATGCCACCAGCGCCAGCGCGGCGACAGGGAGGGTCAGCCGGGGAAGGCGGGGACGCTGGCCGGCGCGGCGATAAGCCAGTGAGTAGCTGTGGACGATGGCCAGGAGGGAAAGTAGCGCGCCAACCGGGACCGAAAGCGCCGGAGGCCAGTCGGTGAGCCATCCGGGCAATCCCGGGACGGCGGAGGATTCCAGCACTTCCCCCGCCAGCACCAGGAGTCCGGGGGCGAGGAACAGCGGCGCGAACAGCGCGCGCAACCACCACCGTTCGAGCAGAACATAGAGGTGACCCAGCCCCGGGAAGAAAACGGACAGCGCCGCGGCCAGCGCGGGGCGGCGAAGCTGGCGGAACCGGTGTCGCCGGCGGCGGCACGCGAAATAGGCGGCAAGGGGCGAACCCCACTGGCAGGCCAGCAGGCCGGCGTACCACACCATCCCTTCCAGCGGGTTGGCCCGTGCCGCGCTGAATACCCAGGACAAGGTTCCCGCGAGTGCGGCGAGGGTGCCGATGAACCACGCGACCGCGCGGCGGGTATGTCCGGCGTAAAGCTGGCCCAATCCGGGCGCGAGCAGTGAAAACGCGACGGCGAGCCACGGCTCCTTCGGCTTGCCCGCAGAGGGTTCAGGCATTCCGCTTGGCCCGGCCGCTTTCAGCGAAGATGTCCATCTTCAGCAGGTCGGCCAGTCCCCGCAGGACGTAGTCCGGCTTCGGGCGGGCCCGCCGAATGTGCGCGCGGCCGGTCAGGCCGGTAAGGACAACGGCGGTTCGCGCGCCCAGCCGCCTGCCCGCCTCGACGTCGACGTCCAGCCGGTCGCCGACCACCAGCGCCTCGCGCGGGGAAATCCCGTTGGCGCGAAGCAGCAGCCGGAACATCTCCGGGTCGGGCTTGCCGACGAGGACCGGCTTTTTTCCCGAGGCGCGCGCCAGGAGGGCCACCAGGGAACCGGTGCCCGGCATGATGAGTCCGGGACCGGCGGGCCAGGTCGGGTCAAGGTTGCAGGCGACCAGCTTGGCGCCCGCTCTGAGCGCGTCGAGCGCGGCGCACAGCTTCCAGTAGGTAAGCGTGCGGTCGAAGGAGACCACCACGGCGCTGACACCGCCGCGGCTTCTTCGCGAACGTTCCCATTCCACGCGCGTGGCGGCCTCGCGCGGGCGCAGTCCCGCGGCCGCAAGTTCGCGCGGCAGTCCGTGCTCGCCGACCACCGTTACACGGGCGCCGGCGCCGTACCGGGCACGCAGGAACAGCGCCGCGGCCAGGGCGGCGTTCATGACATCCCGGTTGCGGCAGGGGAGGCCGAGGCGGCGGAGTTTTGCCGCGAACTCGTTCCGTGTCATCGTCGCGTTGTTGGTGACATAGAGGACGCTGATGCCGCGCGACAAGAGCGTGCGCAGGGTGCGTTTAACGCCGGGAAGCAGGCGCGCGCCGAGGTAGACGACGCCGTCGAGGTCAAGCAGAAGCGCGTGGATTCGGCGGGACTCAGGCACGGGGAGCCTCCATTAAAAAAACTGGCGATGCCCCCTTTCCCCATTCGGGGAAAGCGCTCTCACAGTTTGGGGATCGCCAGTTATCAGTCCTTTTTCGTTTTTCAGGCACTCGCCTGTTTCTGTTCGCAGATATACCTGACCGTCCGGGGCTTGTCAAGTTTTTCCTTCGCGACTCTTCAACGGAAGGGCCGGTATTCCCGGACCAGGTTGTACCACTGGGCGGCCCGTCCGGCCCGGGCGCGGTCGCCGAGGACCAGGTATACGGCGCGGAGGTCCAGCCAGACCTGCGGTTCGAAGGCGAGCCGGGAAGCGGCTCTTTCCAGCTCGGCGGCGGCTTCCTGGTACCGCTTTTGGGCTATAAGGAGCTCCGCCCGGCAAAGGCCGGTTGAGGGGGAGCCCGGGGCAAGGGATTCCATGTTCGCGCAGCAGGTACGGGCTGAGGTGAGTTCACCGCGTGCGCAGAGGCATTCGGCCATCCGAAGCCAGAGTTGGGGGTTGGACGGGAACAGTTTCAGGAGGTAGCTGGCGAAGCTGTAGGCGACGCCGAATTCCCTCTTGCGGTTGAGCGTCATGATCAGCCGTTCGGACTCCTCCTCGAACCCGGGAACCACGGGCGGAGGCTGGCGGACCGGCTTGCTCGAAAGCTCGTAAAGCTCGAAATGGTTCCAGAAATGCCAGCGGGGTTGGGCGTAGGCCTGCCAGAATTGGACCCACACCAGGATTTCCCGGCTGTTCTTGGAGTCCCAGTCCCACAGCTTCCAGTAATCAAAGAAGATGGGCGACTGGAATTTGTTGATGAGGACGTGGGTAATCCCGGCTTCCCGGAACTTCCGGCGCAGGGCGGCGGGAGTGGCGGACTGCCGGGCCCAGGTGAGGGGGAGCGGCCGCGGCTCGAGCGTCGAGAATATCGCCTTCCGCGGAAGGTAGAACGCCCCGCCGTATCCGCCGAGAAAAAGCACCTTCGCGCCGGGCGGCGTGTTCCGTTCCACCCCGGGGGCGAGCCGGGAATAGGTGAACGGGTAATACATGTCGGGGTACAGCATCCTGTCGAGGTAGCGCGGAACCTTTTCCTGGCCCAGGATGAACGGCAGGGGGTCGTCGTAGTGCTTCCAGCCCGTGGGCAGTATCTCCAGCGCCTGGAACCAGGTCAAGGCGACCACGCCCCAAAGTAGGGGACGTCCGAAGCGGCGTGAAGCCAGCAACGGTTCCGCGCCACGCGCCATGATCGGGAAGGCCAGCGGCAGGAGGGGCAGTATGTAGCGGATGCCGGGGCTGCTGTAGGCGACGGGCAGGAAGACCGCGAGCAGGGCCAGCCCCTCCAACGCGCTCGCGTGCGTGAACAGGAACGGGGCGGCGATGAAGATAAGCGGGCCGGTGTTCCCGTCGTTCCACGAGTTGACGGTCCAGATGGGAACGTTCCATACGAATCCCCAAACCTGCTTCAGCCTCTGGGCCGTCGTGAAGTCTCCCTGCATCAGCTCCTTGTGGAACCGCCAGTCCTGGTGGGCATCCCAGCCCAGGCCGCCAAGGGTCTGGTAGAAATACGGGAAGACCGGATTGCCGAGCCAGCAGAAGGAGCGGGCGAGCCAGGGGGACACCACGAGGAGCGCCGCACCGGCCGCCGCGACCAGCCTGGTAAGCGGGAAGAACGGGATCAGGGTAAGGCCGGCGAGCACGCCGGTATACTTGTTGCTTGCGGCGAGGCCCACGCAGGCGCCCGCCAGCAGTGCACGCGGCATCGTCCTCCCGCCGGAGGCCGCGGCAATCGCGCCGACCGCGTAGGCGACCACCATGAGGTCGTTGAAAGCCCGTCCGCCCATTATCCAGGCGGCGGGGATGGTGAGGAAAATCAGGAGCACCGTCCAGCGGGCCTCGCGGGTGCGGTTCCGCAGGGTAATCCAGATACCCAGCGCCGACAGGATGCCCAGGGCCCAATGGATCCACTTGATTCCGAGGAGAAGCCCGAAGGAGAGAGGCAGGCCGTAAAGCATCGAGTCGAATTGGGGCATAGCGTTGAAGAAGTTGCCGGGCTGGAACGTGATGCGCCCGTTCCCGAGGTACCAGTGCGGGAAGCCGACCCGGGTGTTGAGCTCGTCCGAGATGTGCGGCGGCGTGAAACCGGCGAAAAGCGTCGCGAGTTGTGTCACCGCAACCGCGGCCAGGCCGATTGCCAGCCAGAGGGGCGGCCGGACGGATGAAAACGGGATGGCGGCCTGCCGCTTCGCCAGCCGGTGGAAACGGCCGGCCCCGGCGAGCAGGGGGACGGCCGTCAGGATGGCGTAGGAGCCGGCCGAGTAGAACCCGATTAGGCCGGCGGCCTGGACCAGGAGAGTGTAGACGCCCAATCCCAGCAGGATGGGGAAGAGGATTCCCTCCCCCGGAATCCGGCGGCGCACCCGCAGCCAGTCCAGGACTGCCGCTCCGAGGGATGCCGCCGCGGCCAGCTGGAGGGCCAACACGGCGGCGGCGGCGGCGGCCGGGAGCCAGGGCGTCAATAATCCCCGGAAGGACAGGGAGAGCAGCGGGGACAAGGTGACGGAAAGGATAAGGTCCCAGTGCAGGGGGTGGTGGTCCACGTAGTTTATGAGCGCCAGGATTCCCCAGGCCGCCATAAACAGCGGCAAAACGATATTTCGGGCCGTCGAAGCGGATGAAGCTGTTACCGGGCTGGCGCCCCGGGAACCGGCCGTCTTAGAACCCGGAAGGACGGGCTTCCCTTTTCCCGCCTGTTTCAAACGGCCTCCTTGAGCCAGCGGTGCTTGGGATCGTCCTTAACCCGCAACTTGCGGTCGTGGTATGACGCCAGCACCCAGAAATAGTAGAGTTCATAGCCCGGCGCGGCTACGACCGGGTGGTAGCCGCGCGGCAGGGTCACCACGTCCCCGTCCTCGACCACAAAGACCTGGTTGTAGCCATCCGCCGTGTAGACCCGCTGGAGCCCGAAGCCCTGCTTGGGCCGGATGCGGTAGTAATAAAGCTCCTCCAGCCTGGCCTCCTCGGGGGGGTTCTCGACATCGTGCTTGTGCGGCGGTGCGCTGGACCAGTTGCCGGCCGGGTTGAAGGTTTCGCCGAAGAGGATCCGCTGGGCGGTGATGTTGTCCATTCCGACGTCGTGCACGTCCCTTTTCCAGTTCCCCTTGCCCACCTCGCGGACGCGGATATCCTTGGGGTTCACCGCCTGGGGGGAGCCGGCGGCCGTCGCCGGAACCTTGCAGACGGCCGCGGAAAGCTCCGAGGAGGCCGTCACGACAAACTGGGTGTGCGGCGGCAGGTAGACCGCGGAGGCTTTCCCGTCAAAAACGTCCTTGCGGCTTCCCGTGGACTTGAACCCGAACCCCTCGCCCGAGACCGAGCACGAACCCCCGAACACGTAAACCACGGCTTCCTCGTCCTTGGTGCCGTCGCGCATGGTTTCGCCCTTCTTGAGGTTCAGCAACCCGAAGTCAATGAGCAGAAGGTCCTGCCGCTTCCGCTTTACGACCCAGCGCAGGCCATCTCCCGGGTGGGGCTTGATGTGCGTCGCCATCAGCCCCGCACCGCCCCGTTGGGGAAAGAAAAGCAGGCAGGAGGATGTTCCATGGACCGGAAACATCTTACACCCGGTGGCCGCGACGAAGGTAGAATATTCCCTGTGCCGCAGGAAAACATCCGCAATTTCTGCATCATCGCGCACGTGGACCATGGCAAGTCCACGCTGGCGGACCGCCTGCTTGAGATGACAGGGGCGGTTCCCAAGCGGGAGATGCGCGAGCAGGTGCTTGACCGGATGGACCTGGAGCGGGAGCGGGGAATAACCATCAAGGCCAAGGCCGTGCGGCTGGCCTGGAAGGCCGCGGACGGCAAGGACTACCAGTTGAACCTCATCGACACGCCGGGGCACGTGGATTTCTCCTACGAGGTATCCCGGAGCCTGGCGGCCTGCGAGGGGGCCCTGCTGGTCGTGGACGCCGCGCAGGGAGTCGAGGCGCAGACGGTGGCCAATTCCCTGCTCGCCCGCGCCCAGGGGCTGGCGCTCATCCCCGTGGTCAACAAGATAGACCTGCCCACGGCGGAGCCGGACAAATCGGCGAAACAGGTAGCCGAACTCCTCCATCCCCTCCCGGTCGGGGACGTCCTCCGGGTCTCCGCCAAGGAGGGGACCGGAGTGAGGGAGGTCATCGAGCGGCTCATAGCCAGCGTCCCTCCGCCGGCGGGGGAGCGCGAGGCACCCCTGCGCGCGCTGGTGTTCGACGCCTCCTTCGACGCCTACCGCGGGGTCATCGTGACCGTGCGCGTCAAGGACGGCGAAGTCCGCGCGGGCGATGCCATCGAATTCATGGCGTCGGGGGAGAAATTCGGGGTGCAGGAGGTCGGCGTGTTCGCGCCGGCGATGAAGCAGGTGGAAACCCTGTCCGCCGGCGGGGTGGGATACATCGTCGCGAACATCCGCGGAGTCGAGTCCGCCGGCATGGGTGATACCATCACGCTGGCCGAGCGCCGCGCCGCTTCTCCGCTTCCCGGCTACCGGCCGGCGAAACCGATGGTGTTCTGCTCGCTCTACCCGGTGGAGGGCGAGGCCTACAACCTTTTGCGCGACGCCCTCGGGAAGCTCAAGCTTTCGGACGCGTCGCTCGCCTACTCCGCCGAATCCTCGCCCGCGCTCGGGTTCGGCTTCCGGTGCGGATTCCTCGGCCTACTGCACATGGAGATAGTGCAGGAGCGGCTCGAGCGCGAATACGGGCTCACTCTCGTGGCGACGGCGCCCTCGGTCCTTTACCAGATCATGAGGAAGGACGGGTCCATCGTCGAGATAAAGCATCCCAGCGAGTGGCCGAACCAGGGGGACATATCGGCGACCGATGAGCCGCACGTCCGCACCACCATCCTCGTGCCCAAGAACTATCTCGGCGCGGTGATGGAGCTTTGCAAGGCCCGCCGCGGGGTTTTCAAGAAGCTCGAATACCTGGATCCGACCCGGGCGATGGTCGAATGGGAATTGCCTCTGGCAGAGATACTGCTGGAGTTCCATGACCAGCTGAAGTCGGCCACGCAGGGTTACGCCTCGATGGACTACGACCCCGTCGGATTCCGGGCCGGAGACCTGGTGAAGCTGGACATCCTGCTCAACGGGGAGAAAATCGACTCGCTGTCCTCCATCGTCCCCAAGGACCAGGCCTACCACCGGGGCGCGGCGCTGGCGGAACGGCTGAAAAAGCTCATCCCCCGCCAGATGTTCGAGGTGGCGGTGCAGGCGGCCATCGCGACGAAGGTGATAGCACGGGAAACGATTCCGGCTATGCGCAAGAACGTCCTCGCCAAGTGCTACGGCGGCGACATCACGCGCAAGCGCAAGCTCCTCGAGAAGCAAAAAGAGGGCAAGAAGCGGATGAAGAGCCTGGGGAAGATAAATGTCCCGCAAGAGGCCTTCCTTGCGGTGCTGAAAATCTGAAATGGTTTGGAGGCTCGGGGTCGCGCTTCTCCGGACCGGTCGCCGCGGTCCACCGCGCCGCGGCGCCCTCCCCTGCCAACCCGGGCCTCGTCCCGTCCGCGGACGGACGGGACACCATGGCCGGCCATTTTCCGTCCCGCCCAAGGCGGGACTCCAAAAGGGTTGGCAGAGGTCCTGCGAAGCGCGCCCCCTACGCCTCCTTACAGCTTCCCCTTACGGCGGTGACATCACGCGCAAGCGGAAGCTTCTTGAGAAGCAGAAGGAAGGGAAGAAGCGGATGAAGAGCCTGGGGAAGATAAACGTCCCGCAGGAGGCCTTCTTGGCGGTGCTGAAGATATGAGCGATGACACCTTGACATCATGTACGCATTCCTGTACGCTTTTTTCATGAGGCAACCATGCTGACATTGACCGCGACGAGGGCGCGTGCAAACCTGTTCAAGCTTCTTGACCGGGCGGCCCAGGACCACGAGCCTATCCAGATAACGGGGCGGCGCAACAGCGGGGTACTGGTTTCCGAGCAGGATTTCCAGGCCATGGCGGAGACCCTTCACTTGTTGGCAGTGCCCGGCATGAAGGAATCCCTGTTAAAGGCGAAAAGGAACCCGCTAAGGGCGTATTCGAAAAAACGTCCCTGGTGAAGTGGGGCCTCTATTTCAGCAGGGACTCCCGAAAGGACGCCATAAAATTGAAGCGGGCGAAATTGCAGGCCAAGGCGGACGCAATTTTGGATGTTCTTGAAAAAGACCCCTTCACTACACCCCCTCTCTACGAAAAGCTGGTTGGCGAATTGGATGGATTCTATTCCCGGCGCATTAACATCCAGCATCGGCTGGTTTACCGGATAGACAGGAAAACTCGGCGGATATTTATCGAACGCATGTGGACACATTACGAGTAGCTGCAATCCGCCGGAGGCGTTCCGGCGGTGCTGAAGTTGGTGCCCAGCTTCTGCGCCCTCTCCCCGAAGGGGAGAGGGTAGGGTGAGGGTAGCGGAGGAAAAAGAGAAGTCTGGCTTTCCTTTCCAGGTCCCTCACCCTCTCTGGTGAAGACTCCCTCTCCCGCTTCGCGGTAGAGGGAGGTTTTTACAGATGTGTCGTGCCACGGCCTTTTCTCTAAAACATTCCGAGGGGATAAGCTGGGCTTAGCCTGATACAATTGGCAATCATGCTGGATAATGTCAACGAGATACTGATAACGCTGACGGTGGCGCTGGCGATAGCCGCCGTGGCCCTGCGCGTGCTCCTGCGCGTCAACAAGGTGGAGTGGATAAAGCGCTTCGTCAACTGGGTGCTGGAATACGTGGACGTGGGGCTGTCCGCCATCGTGATAGCGCTGGTCATCCGCTCGTTCGTCGTGGAGCCGTTCCGCATCCCCTCCTCGTCGATGGAGGACACGCTCCTGATCGGCGACCAGCTGTTCGTGAACCGCTTCATCTACGGCATGCGCATCCCCTTCGTGCACTCGCGGCCGCTGTCGGTCCGGGCGCCGCGGCGGGGCGACATCATCGTGTTCGTCCCGCCCCAGGACCGGACCAAGGATTTCATAAAGCGCTGCATCGGGACGCCCGGCGACGTCCTGGAGATAAAGGAGGACGTTTTGTGGATTAACGGGCAAAAACTCGATGAGCCCTACGTCGTCCACAAGCGCATTGGGATGGTGCCGGACTTCATGCGCAATATGCGCAAGTTCACCATCCCGCCAGGGAAATACTTCATGATGGGGGACAACCGGGACCTTTCGGACGACTCGCGCCGGTGGGGCTTCGCCAATTTCGAGGACCTGAAGGGGAACGCCCTTTTCACGTTCTTCTCCTGGAACTCCGATCCCACCATCCCGGCATGGAAAATTCTCAGGAAAATCCGCTGGGGAAGGATGTTCCGCGCGATCCACTAACTTGGAGGGGGGCTGCGCCCCCCTTCCAACGGGATCTCGCGACCGCGAACTGAATTCGCGGTCGCTCGCCCCGGCCCGCCCATTCCGGCGGGCCGGGTCTGCGCTCCGGTAAAAACCGCCTCCGCTTGGTCCCTGCCTCCCCCTGCTTCTGGTCTAATGAAGATGGAGAAAGGAATGAAGAACGAGATAGGCATATACGTTCACGTACCGTTCTGTGTGAGGAAATGCTCTTATTGCGATTTCTACTCGGTAGCGGGGACGGGGGAAGAGGGGAGGGAGCGGTACGTGAAGGCGGTATGCGGGGAAATCGCGGCAAAGGCCCGGGGTGAAGGGGTATCCACGGTCTACTTCGGAGGTGGAACGCCGTCGTTGCTGGCGCCCGCCCAGGCGGACCGTATCCTCAGCGAAGTGGGCAGGGGATTCAGGCTGGCGCCCGGCGCGGAAATCAGCATGGAGGCCAACCCCGAGACGGTGGACGCCGGGAAACTGGCCAGTTTCCGCGCGGCGGGCGTGAACCGGCTGAGCATCGGGGTCCAGAGCTTTTCCGACCGACTGCTTTCCTCGCTGGGCCGCATCCACGACTCGGCGCGGGCGGTGAAGGCGGTGGGCGAGGCGCGGGAAGCCGGATTCGACAACATCGGCGTGGACCTGATGTTCGGCTTGCCGGGACAGGCCGTGGAGGATTGGCGGGGCGACCTGCGGCGGGCATTCGAGCTTCCCGTCGTCCACTTGTCCGCCTACGAGTTGACCGTGGAGGAGGATACGCCGTTTGGCCGCAACCCGCCGCCGCTTCCGGGTGAGGATGAGGCGGTGGCGATGTGGGAAACGACGCTGAAGGAGACCATGCGCGCAGGATTCGGCCGCTACGAGGTTTCCAACTACGCCAAGCCGGGAAGGGAATGCCGGCATAACCTCAATTACTGGAGGGACGGGGAGTACCTGGGGTTCGGCGCGGCCGCCTGGTCGTCGCGCGGCGGCGTGCGGACCGGCAACCCGGCGGAAATCGGCAAATACATGGAAGGGGAGGCGCGCGGTTTCCCCCCCGCCGTAACGGATGCGCCGGAGGGCCGAAAGAAGATGGCCGAAACGCTGATGCTCAACCTGCGGATGACGGCGGGGTGCGCCGAAGCGGAGTTCGATGCCCGCTATGGGCAAGGTGCGCTGGAGTCTTTCCATCCCGTCCTGGAAAGGCCGGTGGTGGACGGTTTTCTGGAGAATAAAGGCGGTTTCCTGCGATTCACACCCAAGGGAATGATGGTGGCAAATGACATTTGGGCCGACATTATTGGGTTTTCTGGCCCTGTTTGCGGCGGTTCCGGGGCAGGTGCTATCCTTTTCTAGCCTGTAATTCACACGCCTGCCTCCCAAAAGGAGCTCCCGGGTCCCCGGAAAACGGGGTGGGGCTCTCAAGGCGGGCGGAGGATAAACCCAAGGAGGACAGCCGATGACGCCAGTCACGATGAAGCAGCTTCTCGAAGCCGGCATGCATTTCGGACACCAGGTGCACCGCTGGCATCCCAAGATGAAAAAATTCATTTTCGGGACCCGCAATGGAATCCACATAATCGATTTGCAGAAGACCCTGAAACTGCTCAAGGAAGCCAATCAGGCCGTCCGGGACTGCGTAGCGCAGGGCGGGACGGTCCTTTTCGTGGGGACCAAGAAGCAGGCTCAGCAGGTCATCCTCGACGAGTCCAAGCGCTGCGGGATGTCCTCGATAACCAACCGCTGGGTCGGGGGTCTCCTGACCAACTTCGCGACCGTCCGCAAGAACATTGCGAAGATGCGGGAGTTCGAGGGCATGGAGGCCGATGGCACGCTTCTACAACTGCCCCGCAAGGCCATAGAGTCCATCCGGCGCAAGTGGGGGAAGCTGGAGGAGGCCTATTCGGGCCTCCGTGACATACCGAAGATTCCCGACATGCTCTTCGTGGTGGATTTGCGCAAGGAGCACATCGCGCTGGCCGAGGCCCGCCGGCTGGGCATAGCCACGGTTGCCATCGTGGACACCAACTGCAATCCGGACGAGGTGACGTGGCCGATTCCGGGCAACGATGACGCCATCCGTTCCATCAAGCTGGTGACGGGGTTCGTCGCCGACGCTGTCATGGAGGGGATGCAGGAATGGGCGGAGAAGGGCGGGGCGCCGCCGGCGCAGGCCGCCACCGCGCTCCCGTCGGCGACCGAGGCGGAAATCGAGGAGCAGGTCGCCGCGGCCGCCCGGGCTCTGCGCATCGAGGCGGAGGAGGCCGGCGATGAGGACGACGCCAAGCTCTTCGAGCAGGCCATGCGCGGCGACTTCAAGATCGACGGCGTCAAGGAAGAGGTGCCGGCCGTGGAGGCCGGGGCGGTCCCCGCTGACGCAACCGCGGTTCCGGCGCCCCAGCCGGAGGCGGGGACGGTTACGCCGCCCCCACCGGAACAGCCGCAGTGAGCACCTCCGCAGAGCTGGTCAAGAAGCTGCGCGAGGGCACCGGCGCCGGCATCATGGACTGCCGCAAGGCGCTGGAGGAAACGGGGGGCGATTTGGAGAAGGCCGCGGCGCTGCTGCGGGAGCGCGGAACGGCCATCGCGGCGGCGAAGGAGGGGCGCAAGGCGGATGAGGGCCTTATCTGGGCCTACGTCCACCACGGCGGCAAGCTGGGGGCGCTCGTCGAGCTGAACTGTGAGAGCGACTTCGTGGCCCGCAACGAGGAATTCATCACCCTGGCCAAGGAGCTTTCGATGCAGGTTGCGGCCACCTCTCCCAAGTGGGTGTCCAAGGAGGATGTTCCGAAGGAGTGGCTCGCGGAACGGGAGGAGGAATTCAAGAAGCAGGCCGAAGTGGCGGGAAAGTCCGGCCAGATGGCGGAGTTCGTGAAGGAAAAGGCCGAGCAGATCCTGTCCCAGGTCTGCCTGATGGAACAGCCCTACATCCGCGATTCCGCCGTGACGGTCTTGTCGCTTGTCACGGAGAAGGTGGCGAAGTTCCGGGAGAAAATAAAGGTGCGGCGGTTCGTCGTCTTCAAGCTCGGAGGCACCGAGGAGCAATGAAGGGGAGGGGAAGGTGAGCGTTTCCCGGACTTCACGCCGGCGCTGGCGTAGCCTGATTCTCAAATTGTCGGGCGAGGCGCTGGCGGGGCCGGGCGGCTTCGGAATATCCGCTCCCGTCCTGGACCGGGTTGCCCGCGAGGTGGCGAGGCTTCACCGGGCGGGAATCCGCGTGGGCATCGTTATCGGCGGCGGGAACATCTTTCGCGGCGCCATGGGCGGCTCCATCGAGCGCACGGCCGGCGACTACATGGGCATGCTGGCCACCGCCATCAACTCCCTCGCCCTCCAGGACGCCCTGGAGAAGGTGGGCACGCCGACGCGCGTGATGTCCGCCATCGAGATGAACAAGGTGGCGGAACCCTACATCCGGCGGCGGGCCATGCACCACTTCAAGAAGAAGCTCGTAATCATCTTCGCGGCGGGGACCGGTAACCCGTACTTTTCCACCGACACGGCGGCCGCCCTGCGGGCCAGCGAGACCGGCGCAGAGGTGATTTTCAAGGCCACCAAGGTGGACGGGGTCTACGACTCCGACCCGGTGAAAAACCCCCGGGCCAGGAAGTTCGACCGGCTTACTTTTGCGGAGGCGATGCGCCGCCGCCTCAAGGTCATGGACATGACGGCTCTGGCGATGTGCCAGGACAACCGCCTGCCGGTGGTGGTCTTCAACCTGAACGTCCCCGGAAACATCTGGAGGGCCGCCCGGGGGGGCCGCGTGGGGACGCTCATCACGGAGGAATAGATGGCGGACGCGCCGGGAACAATAAGGGAGTTTGACGAGAAGATGAAGAAGTCCGTGGGGGTGGTGGGGCAGGAGCTGGCCGCCCTGCGGACGGGCCGCGCCTCGGCGGCGCTGGTGGAGAACATCAGGGTGGAGGTTTACGGGTCGGCCATGCCGCTGAAGCAGCTGGCGTCCGTCAGCGTCCCCGAAGCCCGCACGATTGAGATACGTCCGTGGGACAAGGCGAACGCCGTTGCCATCGAGAAGGCCATTTCCTCCTCCGACCTCAAGCTCACCCCCCAGCGCCAGGGGGACATGGTCCGGCTCGTCCTTCCGCAGTTGACCGGGGAGCGGCGCAATGATTTGGCCAAGGTGGCGAAGAAGATGGCGGAGGACGGCCGCGTGGCCATACGCAACCTCCGTCACGAGCTCAACAACCGGTTGAAGGCGGTGAAGGACCAGGGCGGGGTGTCGGAGGACGAATTCCGGCGGCTTACCCAGCAGTCACAAAAGATGACCGATGCTTTCATCGCGAGGATAGATGAAAACCTCGCCACCAAGGAGAAGGAGATTCTCACTGTCTAGGCCGGGCCCCGCGCGCCTGCCCGGGCACGTGGCGATAATCATGGACGGCAACGGCCGCTGGGCGCGCCGCCGCGGCCTGCCGCGCGTGGCCGGCCACCGGGCCGGCATGGAGGCGGTGCGGCGCGTGGTCAGGCACTGCGCCACGGCCGGCGTCCGCGCCCTCACCCTCTATGCGTTTTCCGCCGACAATTGGAAGCGTCCCGTGACCGAGACCGGCTTCCTCATGAGGCTGCTGGCGCGGTTCCTGCGGCGCGAGGTCGCCGAGCTGGACAGGAACCGCGTGCGCCTGAGCGTGATAGGGCGGACCGGGGAACTGCCGGCCTTCGCACGGAGGGAACTCAAGCAGGCGGTCGCCGCCACGCGGGACAACGACGGAATGGTCCTCACCTTGGCGCTCAACTACAGCGCCCGGCAGGAGATACTCGACGGCGCCCGGAGGATGGCGGCCGCGGCCCGCAACGGCGGGGCGCCCCGGCACCGGGAGGACTTCCGCAGGTTCCTCTACACGCGGCATCTTCCCGACCCCGACCTGGTGATTCGCACCAGCGGGGAAATGCGGCTCTCGGATTTCCTCCTGTGGCAGGGCGCCTATGCGGAGCTGTGGTTTACCCCGGTCCTGTGGCCCGATTTTGGCGCGCGGGACCTTAAGAGGGCCTTTGGGGCATACGCGCAACGCCAGCGGCGTTTCGGGGCCCTGGAGGCGGCGGCCTGATGTCGAATACGGTGGTCCGGCTTATCACTGCGGCGGTGGCGATACCGCTGGTATTTCTCCTCCTGTTCAATCCCAATCCCCAGTTTTTCTGCGTCCTCGTGACCGTGGTGAGCGTGCTGGGCCTGCATGAAATGTTCCTTCTTCTCGAATCCCGGGGGCACCGGCCCTATGTGGCCTTCGGCTTCGCGATGGCGGTGGCCCTGCAGATATCGCTTTATCAGGGCGTTCCGCACTTCTTTTTCCCCAGGTTCCTGCTTGAAACCTCGTCGCTCCTGACAATCCTGGTGGTCGGCCTTCTGCTGGTATTGCTTTCCCGCGGCCGCGGTGAGGACAACGTGGTTTCCATGGGGATGACGCTTTTCGCCATCCTCTATACGGGCTGGCTGCCCGGATTCATGATCAGGTTGCGGCAGATTCCGGAGGGGCCCAACTGGGTGTTCCTCGTGTTCGCCATCACCTGGGGATTCGATTCGGCGGCGTACGCCTGGGGGTCGAAGTTCGGCCGCACCAAGATGTGGGTTGACGTTTCACCGGGGAAATCCTGGGAGGGTTTCCTGGGCGGCGCGTTCACGACCGTCGTGGCCGTATGGTTCATCGACCAGCTCCCGGAGCTGTTCCCGAACATCCCGCACCTGCTCCCCGCGGGGCTTCCCCTGGGACACCTCATGGTGGTTACCCTGATTGGCTGCGCGGCGGCGCAGGTGGGCGACCTGGCCGAGTCCATGCTCAAACGCTGGTCGCGGATAAAGGATTCGGGCTCGCTCTTCCCCGGCCACGGTGGGGTCCTGGACCGGGTCGATTCGCTGCTTTTCACCGGCCCCCTCCTCTTCTTTGACGCCGTGCTGATGACCGGCATCTTCAGGTAGGGCGTATTTTGGCCGGATTTGGGGGGGAAGTTCCAGTTGTCTAGCGGTGGTCCGGCCTGCCGGCGCCGCTGGATCATCCTGGCCAACCGGACGGCCAGCCGCGGCGGGGCAGGGGAGCTTCACGCCGTGGAGGACGCCCTGCACCTTGCCCGGATCCGTTTCGAGACCCACCATCCGCATTCCGCCGAGGCGGGCCGCGCGCTGGCGCGGGAATTCGCCGGCCGCGAGGTGGTTGTGGCCGTCCTCGGCGGAGACGGCACCGTGAACAACATCGCCTCCCAGCTTCTGGGCGGGCGCGCCTGGTTCGCCGCGCTCCCCGGCGGGATGGAAAACCTGATGAGCCGCGAGACCGGCCTGCCGGCGGATCCGGCGCTCGCCGTAGCCGGCCTCCTGCGCGCGCGGCCCGTCGCGTGGGATGTCGGGATGCTGGGCGGCCGTCCATTCTTGATGGTGGCGGGAGTGGGATTCGACGGCGTCGTTTGCGCTGAAACCGCGGGGCTCGCCAAATCGATGTTCCGGCAGGCGGCCTACGCCGCCACGGTCCTGCGCCTCCTGCTGACACCGACTCCCCTGTTTTCCGTCCGGTGCGACGGGCACTTTTGCGGCCAGGCGGTGCAGGTGGTGTTCTCGAACGGCCCCCTCTACGGGGGCGGATTTATGGTGAACCCGAAGGCGAACCCCTGCGATGGTGTGCTCGACATGGCCGTGTTCCCCTTCATGGGACACATCCAGCGGGGCCGCCAGATAGCGACGGCTTTCCTGTCGCATCGCGAGCGGACTCCGCATTTCTCGCGCCACCGGGTGCACTGGGCTTCCGTGGGCGGCCGCGGATGGCTGCCGGCCCAGGTGGATGGGGAGCCGTTCCGTGCGGAAAATCCGGAGGTGACCGTCAGGAAGGGGGCGCTGAAGGTTTTATCGTGCCGGTAGTCCTGAGGGGGGTTGTTCCAGCTATTTCCCCAATTGCTGGAGT